>Ga0265292_1001096_pt1 | contig 26489 bp, 21 predicted proteins | sample Munlanlewell296A_FD_189080 | JGI IMG/M metagenome (GOLD analysis project Ga0265292, IMG submission 189080) | Leachate microbial communities from a municipal landfill in Southern Ontario, Canada - Leachate well 296A | ecosystem: Engineered > Solid waste > Landfill > Unclassified | place: Canada... | reverse complement strand
CGGTTCGGTCTAGGGTGAGAGCATTGCCGGTATTTAAGAGACCGGAACCCAACAAATTGTTAAATGATTGATTGTTAATGATTAAATTAGTGGTGGAGGCGGTGAGGAAGGAAGAGTATAAGGTGGAAGACGAATATGAAAAAGAAATAGAAGGAGTTGAAATGGAAGATGTCGCAGTGAGAGTGCTAGCAATCACCGAACCCCCATCAAAATATCCAGAACCTACAACTGAAAGTTTGTAGCCCGGAGTGGTTGAGCCCACTCCAAAATTAGAGCCATCAAAAACAAAACCGGAAGTATCAGTGAGAGCGGTACCAAGTGTATTTGTATGAATAATTCTGTTTGCGGTAAAGGCTGATGGTGTATCAGTCAAAGCTAAGTAAGTAGAAACTCCAGAACTACTTGAACTGCTACTTGAACTATTTATTCTACTTACAATGGCATCATTCTGTTTTGATATATAATATCTGTTCACATTCGGTGCTAGAGGTGAAATCAAAAACCAATTTTTTAACTCCGCGATTTTAAAATCTACATATTCTCTATCGGATCCGGCAACAAAAATTGTTTTAGCTTGAGACGGTGTTGTAGTAATTTGATTTATAACTACGATTTGCTGATCATTTTCTTTTTCAACTAAAATTGTTTCTGCTTCTTGTAACCATGGTTTTACTATTTTATAAGCAATACCTTTTGCTAAATTAGTTAAATCATTCCACCCAGAAAAAACTGAAGCAAAATCATTTTTACCTAAAGTCACCTGAGTAACATTCTTATTGCTAAAATTATTAAAAATAAATAAACCAGATAATATAACCAAAATAGATACAAATGAAGCTACGGTGGCAAATCTATTAAAACCATATTTTTTCTTTGGTTTTAATATTGTTACTTCGGCACTTTTTAAAGCAACCTGCCCCACTATATCTATATTGAATTTTTTTTCTAGAACCGGAAATAATGGCCTATTATCCTTATAATATAAGGGTTTTGTAGCTCTGCGATCTCGGGTACCCGAGATATTCAACCTTGTCTCATTTACCACAGGTAAAGGAAAATTTTCTGGTATAATTTTTATATCAGGAGTAGAAACTTTTTCAATCTTCTTTTCTTCTTTTTTTATTTTGCTATCTTTTTTCTCATTTCCTTCGTTCAATTCTTTTAAAAGACCGCCCCTCTTCAATTTGCGAGTTTTAAGAGTCTTTTTGTGAGTAATTAAATTTTTATTTTTATGATCTAGGATTTCACTCTCTAAAACATACCAACCTCTACCAACCAAACTTGCAGTAATTTTTTTACCCCTACAAAGCTGACCAATATAATCACCAGCATAACCGGTAAGTTCAGCAGCCCGACTTGCCGAGATGTATTTTTTACCTTTCAAATAGAGAGTTTTATTCACACATATATTATACTATCTCGGATAGCCGAGATGAATAAAAAGTGTGGATAAACTAATCACCTTTTTATTTTAAAATTTATATTTTTTAAAATATTTTTGTCGTCAAATTTTATCACTCTAAAGTGCGGTTGAATCAATCAATCCCCGGAAACATAATATTATTCAGGCTCAAAATCAAAATTTGCTAAAATCTATATTCTATTTATAATAAAGCCACCATGTTAAGATTCATAACGTACAGAATAAGACCAATCGTTAAAATCAAAACAAAATTATCCACATTATTAAACTTACATAAGCATACATAATTATGTATACTAATATAGTAATGTTTATATATGTTTTATAATGTGCATTTTAATAGACTATCTTTATATTAATACCAATCAATATGACCAACAAAATCAACAGTTATATTACAATTAAGAGCGCATCAGATATACTGGGTGTGTCCAAGATCACTCTTAGAAATTGGGATAAGTCTGGTAAACTAAAAGCTCACCGTCACCCATTTAACAACTACAGGGTGTACAAACTTGAGGATATTGACAAAGTTTTAGAAATGATTGAGAGTAATAAATCAGTTATACAAAAGAAAAAAAGTGACATTCGCAAACTTGCCGTCCGCCACCTTGAAGAAGAATAGCATTAAATGCTACACTGTAAAATACTTAAATTTGTTTGAGTATGACTCTCTCCTATTGTATTTATATATAGTATTACCATTACACTTTAGCTATTATAGCCATATAAATTAGGGAAATTATGATTCTATTTTATATAGTTTTATTTAATAATCGTATATCCCACTTACGGTTCATTTAATAAATTACAATTTATAAAATTTAAATAATATTTACAAGAATTGGCCTTTATTCACCGGCCCCATCTCAATCCGATCTGTAGAAAGAACCAAAAGTAAACCACAAAAAAATAACCGCTCCCACATTATAACGAATATATAAGTTGTTCTGTAAAATTTTAAGACTCGTCACTTTCTAGAAAAGTTGCCGCTAATTTTGATAATAAAGGTGAAGGAATATGCACGCTAAATTTTACTGATTTTGCAATATTTTAGCACAAAAATCTATACTAAACGCTCAGCGTCTAATATTAGACGCTGAGCGTTTAGTAGTTATCCACAACATCATGACCCCTCCTGTTTTGTACAATGTATAATTAAATAACATGAGATACGAAAATTTTGCACCTAATGAGCATTATCATATCTTTGGTAGAGGAGTAAACAAAGAAAAAATATTCATCGATGAGCAGGACAAGGCTAGATTTATTTTTTTAATTACACATTTTCAGTCCCCTACTAAGGTGTACAATGTTTCTTGGTATACAGATAACTTTATTAAAAAAGGAGTCTTTGGTATTAAAGAGAAAAAGTTTGATGAAATACTCAAAAAAAGAAACACCCGACTTATCGCTTTTGCCTTAATGACAAACCACTTTCATCTTTTGATTCAGAATTTAGAAGACGGGATTTTGTCTGTTTATATGCACAGAGTTTTGACCGCCTACAGTAAATATTTTAATGCTAAATATAATAAAAAGGGTCACGTTTTTGAGGGTCCATTTAAGGCAGTTCGTATAAAAAACAATGGGCAATTACTGCACTTATCCGCCTACATTCATAAAAATCCAAAAGAAATTAAGGAATGGGAAAATTCTTTTGATAAATACCCCTATTCAAGTTACCAAGATTACATAGGATTAAACAGGTGGGGCAACTTTCTTTCAACCGAAATAGTACTAAAACAATTTAAGGATCAACTCAAATATAAGGATTTTGTTACCACTAGCACCGCCAAGGAAGATCTAGATTACCTTTAAAAATAAGTCTTTCAGGACATTTGGGTTAGCCGAGCCTTTAGTTTCTTTCATACCCTGACCAACCAAAAACTGAAGGGCTGAGACTTTGCCATTCTTATATTCAAGAACAGCATTTTGATTTTCAGATAATATTTTATTTACAATTTTTATAAGATCTTCTTCATTACTTTTCTGATACAAGTCCTCCCTTTTTGCTATAACCTTAGGACCCTCATTACTTTCAATCATTATTTTTAAAATATCTTTGGCCCCGCGAGAAGATAACTCGCCAGAAACTACCATATCAACAACACCAGAAACATACTCTGGTTTAATATTTATGGTGCTTTCTCCAAAACTTGAAATATCACTTACAATATAATTAGAGAGCAACTGAAAGTCTTTATTTTTTAAAAAGGTGGATGCCTTTTCAAATAGGTCGCTCAACTTTATATTTGAAATATAAAATTCAATATCGCTTTCTTTAAGGCCATAATCTTTTTCGAACCTTCTTCTTTTTTCCTTTGGAGTCTCTTTGAGATCCTTCCTTAAAATCTCTTCATCAAACTCTTCCATCTCGCTTAATTTTAATTTGGGCAAATCGGGATCTGGGAAATATCGATAATCATGAGAATCCTCTTTTGACCTTTGCAAAAATGTTATCTGTTTTTTATCATCCCATCCCCTAGTTTCCTGAGCCACTTTCCCACCATCTTTTAATACTTCAATTTGTCTTTTTATCTCATATTCCACCGCCCTTTCGGCGGACCTAAATGAGTTAAGGTTTTTAACCTCTACCTTAGTTCCCAAGGTCAAGGACTGACCTTGGGGATTTTCTTTAAGGTCCGTCCTTGACCTTGCCACTGAAATATTGACCTCAATCCTCATCTCCCCTTTTTCCATATTGGCCTCAGCCACATCCAAATACTGCAACAACAACTGCAACTCCTCTCCAAATTTAATCACCTCGGCTGATGAGTGTATTACTGGCTCTGTTACCAACTCCATTAGAGGCACACCAGCCCGATTAAAATCAACAAGAGAATAATCTCCCACGTCATGACTTGATCTAGCCGTGTCTTCTTCCAAATGGACTCTGGTAATTTTGACGCCTACCAATTCTCCATCCAATACAAGTGGATTTTTATACTGACTTATTTGATAACCTTTTGGAATATCTGGGTAAAAATAATTTTTTCGATCAAATTCAGTGAAATCAGCCAATTTACCCTCAACCGAGAGTCCAACCTTTAAAACATTTTTGACAGCCTCCTTATTAATCACAGGTAAAGTGCCGGGGTGCCCCATACAAACTGGACAAATATTTATATTCGGCCTTTTTTCGTCGGAGTCGTTTTTACAAGCACAAAACATCTTTGTTTTGGTCTTTAGTTCGACATGTATTTCCAAACCAATTGTAGGTTTAAACTCCATAAAATTTTATCTTTTTATCATACTCAATAATAGTGCGAACAAACTCGGCATGACTCCATGTAAGTGGTGTCGCTGATATTGATTCGCCCGTATAGGGATTGATTTGTTCAGAGAGCATCCCCGATCTTGCGTACCTTGTCGCCCACTCTATATCTTTGACCACTTCGTCTAAGTCAGTAGCAGAATTAGCTATAGCTATTTTATACTGAGCAAACCAGAGAGTTGTTATAAACCAAGGATTACCAACCGAGCCGCCTTCCACGTGGGAATACTTGTCCCCCTCATAACGAGCAACACCTCCAATATTTATATTTTTACTTAATCTATCTTTGAAAATTTTGAATGATTCTTTCATTCTTGGGTCATCCGGAGCCAAAATACCAAAACGAAACGCTCCATAGAAACTACTGGCGTCTAAATTTATATCCTTATCTAATTTATCACCAACAAGTTTGAAAAAATATTTTTCTTTATCATCCCACAAAAAAAACATAATCGCTTTACGTAAAGATTCCGCTTCTAAATGAAATCTGTCAGCATCTTCTTCTTTGCCTAAAGTTTTGGCAAAATTATAAGCCGAAACGAGCCCTCCATAAACAATAGAGGCAGTAAAGGGAGACACCCCATATTTTTCTTCCCACAAATCATAACTAGATAAAGGCAGCCCAGTTTTAATATCCTTGTATCGAATCATGAAATCTGCCGCCTTTTTAATAAAACTGTTATAGACACTTTCTATAAATTCAAGATCCTTAGCCCTCACATAATGTTCCCATAATCCAACCAAAAGGATAGCTGTCTCATCTTCTTGAATAGCTAATTGTCTTTTACCATCCTTAACCCAGGGATGCCACGAACTTCCCAAAGAATGGTCTGGTTGATATTTATGCAGAACAAAACCATCTTCGGTTAAAACATCATTAGCAAAGATATAAAATCTTTTAGAAACATCATAAAACCCAGCCAAATCAAACCCCCAGGCGGTAAACCCAGCATCTCTTGGCCAAACATACCCATAGGTATCACCTCCATACTGAACATTACCAGAGTCTGCTGATGCCAAAATCCCGCCTCTATCGTCAGAATGAGCCCTCATAACCAACAATGAATCATAAAATAGATTCTTAGCTTTATCAGATAAACCAAGGAAAGAAACCGGTACTTGATTAACCCAGGCTTGCCAAAAATCCTTGGTAGATTCAATTAAGTGCTCCGGAGTTTTTTCAAAAATATATTCAAGCAATTGACACACTCCTTTATAAGTTTCGCTGACCGCTACCCAATAATACAAAGTAACAGAAGCGCCACTTTCAACATTTTTATTCCAGCTAATAATAGAATCAACTACCCCATGTTCAATTGAATTTTTTGATAAAAATCCATCCTCAGCATCCTTCCAAGTACCTTCTTTGCCTTCTATACCACAAAATCCGACACTATAATCATCAAAAGGTTTGCCATCACACAACCCGCCTATCAAAAAAACTCTTCTGCCTTTATAGTGAACAATAGACTCAATGGTGCTTGAAAAATAGGCAGTATCAGCATGATTAGTATCTCCTATCTTAAACTGCTGGTCTAAAAATATCTTTATGTTGCGTGATCTTGAATCATTATTGGTTATAGTAATTTTTCTTAAAAAGATATTTTTTTCATTATAAACAGTGTCCATTGTTTGGACAGAAACTCTGGCTTTTTCATTAAAAGCCTTTATTTGAGAGACCATAGAATTTCTCTCATAATTTATTTCTACATTCCACTCCCCATTATCAATCCAATGCATTTTACCGTCAACAAAAACTCCAATTTTGTGGACCTGATTGGACCCGATATGATTTTCTTGTCCGACATAAGGAAAATAAAAATCCCTCACTTGTCCAAATTTATCCAGACAAACTAAAGTATTACCATTTCCCAAAACCATTGAGCGAGCCATATAAATATTTTAACACAAATTAATTACACTTCACTAAATCGGAGAGGTTTGATGCGGTGCAAGGATACACCATGCTCTTGTTTTCTCTTAGCTTCTTCTAAGCGCAACCGCATATCGTGCATCACATTCATATAAGCAATAAAAGCTTCATAGGGAGATTCGTATGGAGAAAAATATTTATGAACATCTCCATCATTCCACCACTTAGTACACATATAATAAAAGTGATCTGAAGTTTGGAGCTTGCGCCAATCCTCAAGCAAAACAGGATCGTCAATATGAACAATTTCATTGCCCAAGGCATAAATAGTATCCAGCGCTTCTCTTTGTAAATCATTTGATATCCACGCCGACAGGTCTCTTTCGGTATCAGCCCAAGAAACATATCCCGGCACATCTAGCTCTCCTTTTGCATCATATCTATCAATCAATTCAGATGGTGTAACAAAATTATTATCTCTATTTTTTAATATTTCCTCCGGTAAATATTTTAAAAATTCAAAAATTCCTGTATCTTCCCACTGATGTTCCCCAAATGTCTCATAATCCATAAAAAGATTTATGGTATCAGCATTGCCATTGTGAAACGAGACCCAATCAGCAAATTTTGATGCTGTAAGTGGCCATCCTTCCCAACTCTGCTGACTGAAACGAAAAGCGATATCATCAGAAAGACGATAATGCTTTAAAAGTAATTTTATATTTTCGGTGTCAGTTGGTTTATAAATAAAAGTGGGACTTCGCCAACCCAAAACATGGTCCGCTCCTTCGGCCAAAATGCCTTTATAACCCATTTGCTCGACCATCTTTGCGATCCTATTTGAATATATGAGTTCGGTGTTACGAAAAATAGAAGGCGTAACGCCAAATAAATCGCGCAATTTTTTGCGATGCAAAATAACTTGATTAACAAATTCTTCTTCAGAATAAATTGACGCCAGAGAGTGATAGTAAGTCTCTGATAGAAGTTCAATATTGCCAGTATCAACCAACGTTTTAAAAGAATCAATTACTTCTGGCGCAAACTTTTCAAATTGTTCCAACGCAACGCCTGAAATAGAGAAGCTCGCTTTAAAATCAGGATTATTTTTTATGTTTTCTAGCAATACAGCATTGGCCGGTAAATAACATTTACGAGCCACCTTTTCTATGATGGCTTTGTTGTCTAAACTAGTGCCACTTTCATCATTAAAATAAGAGCTATTTTGACCAACATCAAAGATGCGATACTTCCGCACTCGCAGTGGTTGATGGACTTGGAAATAAAAACATACTGAAGGCATTGTCTAAGGAATTATATAATGAAATCAAAGAGTCTGCAGCTTTTTTCCAGTGGATTGCTTTTACTTCTTCTTTACCATTTACAGAAAGATGTTGCCTTAGTTTTTTGTGGCGTAAAACAGAGAGTACTTTATCCGCCATATCATCAGTATCCCAAAAATGAGATTTGAGGGCGCTTGAAATTACCTCGCTCACCCCAGATTCTTTAGAAACAAGCACTGGCACTTCTGAAATCATTGCTTCAAGTGGCACCAAGCCAAAAGGTTCTGAAACCGAAGGCATAACGAAAATATCAGCTGCTTTATAAACTTGATTTAATTCCTCGCCTCTTAAAAATCCGCAGAAAATAAATTTGGAAGACAGACCACGACTCGCTACCATCCTAATCATTTGCCCCTCCATATCACCACTACCAGAAACTACAAAAAATGTCTTCGGCGCATAATGAAGCACTTTTTCGGCCATTGTCACAAAATAATCAGGACCTTTTTGCATTGTAATCCGACCAACAAACAGCACTATAGAATTGCCAATTTTTTTAAGTCTTTCCAAATTTTGTTCAATAGAAGAAAAATTATTTTTAAATTCAATTCCATTGTGGACCACTTTTACTTTGTGTGGAGAAATACCATATTTTTGAATTACTTTTTCTCTAGTGCGACCAGAGACAGCCACTATCATATCAGCCTTTTTGAAACCTTCTAGTTCAATATTATAAATATCCTTGTTAATTTTATCGCCACTTCTATCAAATTCGGTAGCATGGATATGAACAACGAGAGGTTTGCCAGAAACTTTTTTAGCCTCAATACCAGCCGGATAAGTGAGCCAATCGTGAGCATGAATAATAGAATGTTTATTTTTCTTGGCAATTGCTCCCGCCTTTAGAGCATAAGCTCTCACTCTTTCAATTAAATCCCCAGAAATAGCTTCAGGCAGACCATTATCTTGAATTTTAGAATTTTTAGAATTAATAGAATGACTATTATAGCCAGAAAATAAGCCTTTCATTTGGCTTTCAGTCATCAAATCAGTAGCCTCATTAGCAAACACAAATTTACACCAAGGAACAGAAATCGGTATCTTAAATGGCAGAACAAAAGTCAAATCTACCCCACTTGCAGAAAGGGCCTTGGAAAGACCTTCACAAGCAACGCCTAGACCTCCGCTATTAAACGGTGGAAATTCCCAGCCGAACATTAAGACACTTGGTAATTTAGAACTAGCCACTTTTTTATGTTTGTTGATTTTTATTTGACATTATAAAAGGATAAACCTTCATTAGTGCAATAAAAGCGCTCACTACTACTGGACCGACCAAAAAGCCAATCACCCCAAGCACCTCCACCCCCCCTAATATTGAAAAAAGGACGATCAAAGGATGCACCTTTATTTTATTTTTTAAAAATATTACCGACATAAAATTATCCACTAGACCAACTGCCAAAGCTGCCCAAATAAGAAGACCAATACCGGCGCCGATATGGTTGGTTAAGAATAAATAAGCGATAGCGGGAACCGTCACCACAGAGGTGCCAATAACTGGCACAAGTGATGCTATACCACCCACAAAACCCCAAAGTATGGGCGAACCAATACCAAAAATTACAAAGCCAATACCAATAAAAATACCCTGAGCGACTGAAACCAAAATTCTGCCCCGAAGCACTGCGTCTACTGAAGATTTGAGTGTCTGAACAAATTCTTCATCATATTTATCAGGTAGAGGACTCCAGATTATTAAACCCTTTTTTATTCTATCTCCAAAAATAAAGAGGTAATAAAGAGAAATAAGCATTAAAATAAAATTAAAAATACCGCCAAAAATAGCCACTGATATAGAACCAAAGTTCCCCATTATCCAATTCAAAATATTACGTGTATACAATTCAAAATTGATTTGAGTATCAACTACCCCAGGCGGAAATACTGAACCTAGTTTATTAACCAAAGCATCCGCTTGAGAAATGAGATTCTGAGAACCACCTCCAATGGCTATAGAATTATATAAATTAACCGTTTCCTTCAAAAGAAGAGCTGACATAACGGCGATTGGAACAATAACAAACACAAGAATTAGAATGGTGGTCGCCAAAGAAGCCAAACTTTGCTTGCCTTTAAATTTATTTACTAATTTTATATATAGAGGGTAAAATGAGACAGCAAAAACTCCAGCAATAAAAATAACCCCAAAATAAGGCTTTAATATAAAAAATAAAAGTACCAAAAGGGCAGTAGTAAATACAATAAAAAATATTAATTGTGTTGTTTTTTGAGACATAACATAAAAGCAGAGAGATTTTATTCCCTTGGTCTGCCTCTATATTTTAACACAATAAAAACACTAACAGCAAAAAGGGTGGATATCAGAACTGTGTTTTCTATGGAAGAGATGATCTGAGCGTATTTTTCATAAACATTACCCACTTGCCAACCCACAGCACCCAAAACAATACCCCTAAAAAATACTCCAACAAAAGAAACAACAAAATATCTAAAAACATTCATTTCTAAAATTCCACAAAAAGCCGAGATGGCGACGCTCGGTACAAACGGAATAATCCTCGCTAAACCAATAAGAAGTTCGTCCCTTCTGGTTCCATTAAAATGAGTTTGCAGCTTTTCAATATCTGCCCAATAAAGACCCAAATATTTACCCCATTTTTCTATCAAAAATTTACCGCCAAATTTGGCCGCATAATAGATAACATATGATCCAAGAGTTACCCCTAAAGCGGCCGGAATAGCCACTTTAAAAATAAGGGCTAAAATAGCCTTAAGAGAAATCGGTCCGGTGACAAAAAGAAAACCGGATATGGTCATAATCAGAGCAGAAGGAATCGGCGCTATCACCTCTTCAATCACAGACGCTACAAAAACCCCCGCCGCTCCCCATGGTAAAATACTCGTCTGTAAAAATTGTACTAAACCATCAATCATAAGTTATTTGTGATCCTTAAAGCAAAAGGGTTGAAATATGCAGATATTTGATCACGATTCAGTATATTTTCTTCAATGGCTTTTTTTAAAATATCCATTTCTGTGTTTGCGCTTTTATTGCCAAAACTTTTTATTTTACCAATTATAGAAATGGCTCTTTGGTAAGCGTTTTGCATTGCTTCAATATCACCCTTTTCTTTCCAAACTAAAATTCTCTGAATTTCACTTCCAAGATTTGCCACATAAAAATATAAAGGTTTTTCTGGTGTATTATTTTGCATACTATTCAACTAAATTATTTATTATATTAAAAATTTTGTTTCTTATTTCTTCACTCTCAATTTCCATGCTTTTATTACCCTGTTTTGGTCTTATGTTTATAAGGGAATTATACTCTAATCTTTCTTCGTTTGATTTATCTATATAAATGTTAAAGCCCCATAAATTTTCTTGATTTGACCCATCCTCTATCAAAACTTGATTAGCATCCATATGCCATTCGCCTCCCAGCGCAATTATACCTTTTTCAATGTCGGCCACCCCTTTCACCATTTCAACGTAAAACTCCTTAGCTGATTCTTCTAGCTCTTTTTTGGTTATTCTGCCCGCTATGATTTTTATACCCATACTCCCAAAGTTTAATCAAAATTCACCCAAAAAGAAAGAGAGTGTCAAAGACGGTCTTTGACACTTTACTTTTGCTATTTGCCATGGCACTTTTTAAACTTCAGACCAGAACCACACCAACAGGGGTCATTGCGACCAATATCTTTATACTCACCCGGAGTACTTGAAGCCTCTGGAGAATCGGTGACATTAGTGATTTTCAAAGCTTGATTTTCTATTTCTCGCTGGGCCGAAAGGTTAACAGCTGATTCGTTCACCTTAGTAATCGTACCTAAAATAGCATTTTCAATTGATTCTTCCATTTCTTTGAAAAGTTTTAAACCCTCTTTTTTATATTCTACCAATGGATCTCTTTGTCCGTAAGCTCGCAAATTGACGCTACCTCTCAAATAATCCATCATCTCCAAATGATCAACCCAAAACATATCAAAAGTTTGCAAACACAATTCTCTAAACGCTTTAATAAAGTTTTCTTCTCCCAAATCTTTTCTTTTTTTAAAAACAGCTTCCTTTATTTCCGGTAAAGCATTTTCAGATATTTTATTTAAATAACCTAATACCATATCGGTATCACCCACTAAAATATTTCTGCGTCTTTCATAAAAAGTTTTTCTTTGAAAATTTAAAACATCGTCATATTCAAGAATATGCTTACGGGCATCAAAATTTAGGCCTTCTATTTTTTCCTGAGCGCTTTCTAAGGAACGAGTGATGAGTTTATTTTGGATAGCTTCATCCTCTGGAATACCAAGCCGGCCCATCATATTTTTGACAGTATCAGCAGCAAAAACTCTCATAATATGATCTTCCATTGAAACAAAAAATTGAGTTTCTCCTGAGTCACCTTGACGACCCGAACGACCTCGAAGCTGATTATCAATGCGTCTAGCATCGTGCCTTTCAGTCCCCATCACAAAAAGACCGCCAACACTCTTTACTCTCTCATAAGCTTCTTTTTCAAATGGAGCGCCTCCCAACTTAATATCCACTCCGCGACCAGCCATGTTGGTTGCCACCGTCACAGCCCCCTCTCTTCCCGCTTGAGCAATAATTTCTCCCTCTCTTTCGTGATTTTTAGCATTCAACATTTCAAAATTAACTCCTTCTCTTTTTAAATATTCCGCCAATAATTCATTTTTTTCTATAGAAATAGTACCAATCAAAACCGGTTGACCATTTTTTTGGAGTTCCTTCACTTTTCTGGCGATAGCCAGAAGTTTTCCGTTTTCTGTCTGAAAAATTAAGTCGTCTCTGTCAATTCGACTAGAAGGTTTGTTGGTTGGAATAGCCACAGTATTGAGACCGTAAACTTTATAAAATTCTTCACTGGAAGTAGTAGCAGTCCCCGTCATCCCAGAAAGTTTGTTATACATTCTAAAATAATTTTGGTATGTGATTGAAGCGAAAGTCCGACTTTCTTTTTGAACGCTCACATTTTCTTTAGCCTCGATGGCTTGGTGCAAACCCTCTGACCATCTTCGGCCTGGCTGCATTCTACCGGTATAAGGATCAACAATTATTATTTCATCATCTTTAACGACATAATCTTTGTCTTTATGATAAAGAGCTTTAGCTTTTATTGCTGTTTCTAAATGATGCACAAGTTTTATACCTCCCTCGGCATAAATATTTTCCAAGCCCAAAATTTCTTCTGTTTTAGTAATTCCTTCATCATTTAAAAGAACCGAGTGAAGCTTTTCATCAATCGTATAGTGATCGTTTTCTTTCAATTTATCGGCAATTGTCGCAAATTTTTTATATAAAATATCGGAATCAGCAGCTGGCGCTGAGATAATAAGCGGGGTTCTAGCTTCATCAATCAATATAGAGTCAATTTCATCCACCACTGCGAAATTATGCCTTTTTTGTCTGACACTTTCATATCTATACTCAAGGTTGTCTCTCAAATAATCAAAACCAAATTCGCTGTTAGTTCCATAAGTAATATCCGCTTCATAAGCTTCTACTCGGCTACAAGGTTTCAAAAATTCATGCACTATCTTAAAACTTCCTTTCTCATCTCTCTCTTTATCTTCTTTTTTACTTAATTCATAATTCTTAATTCTTAATTCAGTGTCTGGCACATACAAAAAACTACTCTCATGAGCGATGGCGGCCACACTTAATCCAAGAGCTTCGTATACTTGCCCCATCCAAACAGCATCGCGACGAGAAAGATAATCGTTGACAGTCACCACATGCACTCCATTTCCTTCCAAAGCATTTAAATAAACCGGCAATGTCGCTACTAAAGTTTTTCCTTCTCCAGTTCGCATTTCGGCAATGCCGCCTTGATGCATCACAATGCCGCCCAAAAGTTGCATATCAAAATGTCTTTCACCTAAAGTTCTTTTGGCCACTTCCCTAACGCAAGCAAAAGCTTCAGGTAAAATATCATCAATCTTTTCTCCTCTATTTAATCTTTCTTTAAATTCCCGTGTTTTGTTTTTTAAATCAGCATCAGACAATTTAGAAATAGCTTCTTCAAAACCATTTATTTTAGCCACCAAAGGCATTATATCCTTTATATAACGGCTACTTTGGTCACCAAATATCTTATTCAAAAATGACATAACGACTATATCTTATCATAAATAACCCCCTTAGTCCCCCTTATTTTAAGGGGAAAATAGGAAAAAATAAATAGCAAAAATTCCGTCCATCAGTTGACGGAGCGGAACCTTTGTTAAGTGGGAAAAGTGCGACTATGCTCTTTTCTTCTTTGTTGCTTTCTTTTTCTTTGCAGGCATTTTGTTTGTATTCCTTTCCTTTGATTAAACTCAGGATTGGAATGAGATTATTTTTAAGCGCGCTTGTTCCAAAAATATTTTTTTTAATTTTTTAGAACGATCGACCTGTGTTAATTATCGCTCTAAAAAAAATTTAAGTAAATATTTTTTTCATCAAATGTGTGGATAACCCCCACACTTAATTTTTTATTATTTTTTGTTGCGCACACAGAATTAAAAATTATTTTAATAAAAAATTATAAATTAAAAACTTTCTCACAATAATATAAAAAAATAAGTAGCAACAATAAAAAATTAAGTGTGGGGGATAACTGAAAATTAAAAAATTCCGATTCATCGGAATTTTTTGTATGTTGCCGCGCGACCGGCGGAAGCTATCTCCAAAACAAATGTCTATGTGAGTGCGAACCGCCGGCCACGCCACAACACCTAATTAGTATATAAAAATGTCTACGAAAATGCCACCCAAGGGTGGCGCTTTCGCAGACATTCATTTGTGCTGAAAATCGCTTTTCAACACTCACATATAGAGTATAGCATATTTGATTTATTTACGCAAGTCCAGCCGGGGAAAAGCCAAAGGCGACCTTCGAACTGCCCCGATCCCAGAAGGTCGCCTTTGGCTTTTATGGATTTCTACCAGCTTTTATCTCGTTTATATAATAGTCCCCCTTTTCTTTAAAAGATGGCTCTATTTTTATTATTTCCTCTAGAGTTTGGATTGCTTCTTGTCTTCTCCCCATCTGCAAATAAGCGGCGGTCAAAGTAATCCTGTGTTGCAAGTTTGTTGGGTCTAATGCAATTCTTTTTTGAATTATATTTGTTATTTCTTCATACTGTTTAAGAGAAAGAAGGATTGTAATATATCTATCATCAAAAATAATTTTAGATTCTGGTATGCCCCGCATAATTTCATTTGAAAGAGATCTATTGCCATTGGCCAGCAAAACCAATCCGTAAACAAATTTGGCTTCTTCATAAGAAGGTTCTAATTCGTAAGCCGTTTTGGCTGATTGCAATGCTTCAACTGTTTTGCCATCCATAAGGAAATTGCTTACAAGTTCAAAATATATTTGTTGTTTCTTTAGTGAAAGTTTCTCGGCTTCTTTCAATTGTTCAATTGCTTTGCCATACCAGCCAAATCTAGAAAGAAAGGTGCCATAAAAAATGCGATAACGAGCATCATTAGGAACTCTCTCTATATGTTTTTGAAATGCCCTATCAACTTCATCAAACAACTTCTGTTTAAGTTCTGGAGAAGCATTTTGGTTAGCGGCTACATTTATGGCAGTTTGAGAGATGTGCTCTAAGCTTTCAGAAAATCCCATCCCATAACCTGAAATGGGGTTGGTGTATTCTTCGATTGTGCCTATTTTACCTTCATTATTTAATTTCAAAACTTCCAAAAGATTTTTATTTTGTTGCCACGGCAAATATATAACAAAATACAAAATTGCCGCCAAAAAAATCAAAACAAAAGCTTCAATTATTGGTTTCGATTTTTCATCTGCAAACATACTTCTCACTTTGATTGATATTTTATCCCAAGGAAAAACCCTGGTTTCTGATGCGTGTGAATGTATATAAGCAAGAATTGTAAAGAATAAAATATAGCTGCTTATTTGATCAAAAACAAAAAGATTATTAAAAACATAAGCAGAGATGAGACCAAGCATTACCGCTTTTTCATTTTTAGTTAAATTTTCATCTTTAGATTTGAAAATATAAAAAAACAAAGCAAAAAATATAGAAGCATAAGAAAGAAAACCCAACGCCCCACCAGCAATGAGCCAGTCAAGCGGTGTGCTATGCGCCCTATCAAACCATGGCTCCTGGTTATACATTCGGGGGTCATAATATTTATTAAACACAAAATTAAATCCTTCTTGACCCCAGCCCAAAATTGGTTTTTCAATAAAACCTTTCATCGCCATTGGCCAAACAAAATATCTGCCTTGAGTTTTAATTTCTGAAAATGAAAGAGTGGCAAATCTGCCCATAACAGGATTATTTTTTACATAAGAAGTATTTTTAACCGACAAAAACAAGCCGACAAAAACAACTAAAGAAATAGCTCCCATAACCGCAATTTTCCTTATTTTGTCCCCCTTTTCAGACCTTAGAACCAAGAAGACAAAAGTGACCAAGGTACCCCCGAGAAGGCCCAAAATCGCCCCTCTAGTAGCCGTAAAATATAGTACCGTGATATCTATCAAAACCACCGCTACAAGCAACATCCTTTGCCACAGCCCCTTAAATCTAAAGAAAAGCAATCCAGCAAAGAAAATATGAAAAACCATATAAATACCCAAATAAGAAGCGTTACCAAGTGTACCATCCACCCTCACTCCCCCCTGATTGATAGCTACCTTGCCAGCAATTTGAAAGGAGGAATAAACAGCCATCAAAGCTGATGCCCCAACACTTGTAGCCAAAAGTCTGTTCCACAAACCCTGGATATTGAGTACTGAACCCATAACTACAAAATAGGCACCAAGGTGCAAAAGGGTGACATATCCTTCCATTCTTTCATAATTGCTCCAAAAAGCTTTAAAAGGATTTTGAGCAAAAATATCAGCCAACCCCATTACTACCAAAAATGTAAATACTGCTCCCAAAATCCAAGAAAATTTTGGCCGATAAGTTTCGTCCCTCACCGCCAATATCAAAAACCCTGCAAAAATTATTTCTACAATAAATCTAAAAACAAAAGCCTTGCCCGTAATAAAAGGAAAGAAAAGCGAGGAACTGACAATGAAAGGCACAAACGGCACCGCAAAAAGTCCAGCTAAAATAACGTAACGTAATTGATTATTTGACATAATGCTTATAATACTAAAAATTATTAAAATATCAAAGGCTTTAAAAAATATGGCGATTATGCTATTATTTTGAATATTATGAAAACTGCATTAGTGTGTGGAGCGGGAGGATTCATCGGTAGCCACTTGGTAAAAAAACTAAAGAAAGAAGGATTCTGGGTAAGAGGAGTGGATTTAAAGAAACCGGAGTACAGCAAAAGTCCTGCTGATGAATTTATAATCGGCGATTTAAGAGAGCAAGAGATATGTAAAAAAATTTTAGACAGATCTTTTGACGAAGTATACCAGTTGGCCGCCGATATGGGGGGCGCAGGATATATTTTCACAGGAGAGCACGATGCGGATGTCATGCATAATTCTGCAACAATAAACCTAAACATGGTTTATTACGGGCATAAAGCCAAAATCAAAAAAATATTTTATTCATCCTCAGCTTGTATTTATCCAGAACACAATCAACTAGATCCAGAAAAACCAAACTGCTCTGAAAAATCAGCCTACCCAGCCAATCCAGACAGTGAATATGGTTGGGAAAAACTTTTTAGTGAAAGAATGTATTTATCTTTTTATAGAAATTACGAGTTGCAAGTTAGAATAGCACGTTTTCATAATATATTTGGGCCGGAAGGCACTTGGAAAGGCGGCCGGGAGAAGGCCCCCGCCGCCATATGCAGAAAAGTGGCCGAAACGAAAGATGGCGGAGAAATAGAAATATGGGGAGACGGCAAACAGACGCGCTCATTTCTTTATATAGATGAATGTTTGGAAGGAATACAAAGGCTTATGGATTCTAATTTCATCGGCCCCGTAAATATCGGGTCCGAAGAAATGATATCCATAAATAATCTTGCAAAAATGGTTATGGAAATCGCCGGGAAAAAATTAAAGATTAAACACATTAAGGGCCCTTTGGGAGTTAGGGGCAGAAATTCAAACAATAATCTAATTTTTGAAAAACTCGGGTGGAAACCATCCAAACCTCTCGTTGAAGGAATGGCCAACACATATAAATGGATTGGAAAACAAATCTACAAATAATAATGAAAAAAATATGTTAAGGTTGTCTCATGAAAAAGGCTTTAATAACCGGGATTACCGGGCAAGACGGTTCATATTTAGCTGAATTGCTTTTGGAAAAAGGTTATGAAGTCCATGGGATAATTCGTAGATCAAGCTCCTTTAATACTGGACGTATTGATCATTTATATGATGACCCTCACAAGAAGAACGCAAACCTTCATCTCCATTTTGGAGATCTCTCTGATTCAAGTAACATAAATAGAATTCTTGAAAAAGTAGCCCCAGATGAAATCTACCACCTCGGCGCTCAAAGTCATGTACGGGTTAGCTTTGATCTTCCGGAATACACAGCCGATATAACCGGACTCGGCACCATACGCGTACTTGATGGCATAAGGTCAACTGGTATAAAAACAAAGTTTTATCAAGCCTCATCCAGCGAGATGTTTGGCAAAGCTCACGAAATACCCCTTAAAGAAACCAGTTTATTCCACCCACGTTCTCCTTATGGTTGCGCCAAAGTTTATTCATACTGGATTACAAAAAATTATAGAGAAAGTTATGGATTATTTGCGGTGAATGGAATACTTTTTAACCATGAGTCGCCTAGGCGCGGGGAAACCTTTGTCACCAGAAAAATAACCATCGGGCTTTCCAGAATAAAACTAGGTTTGGAACAAAAAATATTCCTTGGCAATCTAGATGCCAAAAGAGATTGGGGCTACGCAAAAGATTATGTAGAAGGTATGTGGTTAATGCTTCAGCAAAAAACCCCGGATGATTATATTTTAGCGACCAATGAAACTCATACCGTTAGAGAATTTATTGAAGAATCAGCAAAAATATTAGGTATGGAAATTGAGTGGCATGGGAAGGGTTTAAAAGAAAAAGGTATTGATAAAAAAACCGGAAAAAATATTGTAGAAATTGATGCTCGTTATTTTCGTCCAGCTGAAGTTGATATACTTATGGGAGACTACAGCAAAGCTCAAAAAAACATGGGCTGGAAACCTAAAGTAAAATTTAAAAAATTGGTAAAAATCATGACTGAACATGATTTTAAAAAAGAAAAAGAAAAGAAATTAAAATAACTAGTAAACAATATGGATAAAAATTCAAAAATATTCATCGCTGGACATAATGGCTTAGTTGGCTCTGCTTTAGTGCGACTGCTAACCAAAAAAGGTTATTCAAATATAATAATAAAAACTAGGAAAGAATTGGATCTAACCTCTCCTCTAGCAGTAAAAAAGTTTTTTCAGAAAGAAAAGCCGGAATATGTTTTTCTGGCCGCTGCTAAAGTGGGAGGTATAATGGCAAATAAAAATTACCCAGCAGAGTTTATATACCACAATTTAAATATAGAAATTAATATCATTCATAATTCATATCTATATAAAGTTAAAAAACTGCTTTTTCTTGGCAGTTCTTGTATATATCCAAGAGAAGCAAAGCAACCCATAAAAGAAGAATATTTTTTGAGCGGACATCTTGAAAGCACCAACAAAGCCTACGCCATAGCTAAAATCGCCGGTATCATAATGTGTCAATCATACAACAAGCAATACGGCACCAATTTTATATCGGTTATGCCCACCAATCTCTATGGGCCAAACGATAATTTTGATTTAGCAAATTCCCATGTTTTGCCTGCACTCATCAGAAAATTCCACGATGCCAAAGAGCAAAAAATACCAGCTATCACCCTTTGGGGTACTAGCCAAGCCAAAAGAGAATTCTTACATGTCGATGATTTAGCCAAAGCTTGTCTTTTTCTTATGAACTCCTATAACAGTGGTGAAATTATAAACATAGGCACCGGGGTAGATATTTCAATCAAAAACTTGGCTGAAGCTATCAAAAAAACCGTAGGATACAAAGGCAAAATATTATGGGATACAGAAAAACCTGATGGTACTCCTAGAAAATTACTTTATGTCAAAAAAATTAATGAGCTTGGTTGGAGACATACCATAGACTTACATAAAGGCATTGCCTCTACTTATCAATGGTTCAAAAAAAATATTTCTTCATTGCGAAAGTAAAAACTAGAAAAAGTCTCTTAATTCTGTTATATTTTGTGTTATGGAAACAACCGTTATCAGGCCTCGCAAGACTTTTAGTCTGAAAGATATAAAAGAACTCTGGCAATATAGGGAACTTTTATATTTTTTCGTTTGGCGAGACTTGAAAGTGCGATATAAACAGACTTTGGTAGGAATAGCTTGGGCCATCTTTCAACCATTTATTACTATGGTGGTTTTTTCTATATTTTTTGGCTCTCTCGCCAAAATGCCCTCTGACGGAGTCCCTTACCCTATTTTTGTTTATGTCGGCCTTTTATTTTGGCAATTTTTTTCAACCGCTCTTTCAGATACTAGCAACACCTTAATAAGCAACCAATCTATCATTACTAAAGTCTATTTTCCCAGACTGATTTTGCCCATTTCCAGTGTTATGACAAAATTGGTAGATTTTTTAATTGCCACTTTAATATTGATTGGTCTTATGTTTTATTACGGATATATGCCCAATATTTCAGGACTTTTAATTTTACCGTTATTACTGCTTATTACTTTTATGGCTTCTGTTGGACTCGGACTCTTCTTAGCTTCTATAAACGTCAAATACAGAGATGTTAGATACGCTTTGCCTTTTTTTATTCAGATTATGCTATTTTTGACTCCAGTCATTTATCCAGCCAGTATTGCCGGAAAATACTCCTTCCTCTTGGCCATCAATCCGATGACCGGAGTTATCCAAAGTGCTCGAGCCGCTATTCTTGGCACTGCCCCAATCAACTGGTTACTCGTAGAAATCTCACTTATAAGCACTTTAATATTGATGATACTAGGTATCTATGTATTTAAGAAAACTGAAAGGTATTTTGCTGATATTATTTGACGTCGTAGATTCATCTGTTATACTTAATTCAGTTTGTTATTAATTTTAATAAAAAAATGAAATACATAGAACTACTTGAAAAAATTGATGCCCCAGTCTTTTCAACACAGGATTTAAAAATATCAGGTGTTTCTATATTCCCTTATCAAATATCCAAATTAAATAAAGATGGATATATACAAAAAATCAAAAATGGTTTGTATGTTTTTTCAAATAAAAAAGAATTGATTCCTGAAGAACATCTAGCATTTAAAATATACGAGCCAAGTTATATTAGTTTAGAATGGGCACTCCATTACTATGGGCTTATTCCTGAAATGGTTTACAATGTCACTTCAATTTCCACTAAAGCTACCAGAAAATTTAAAAATGATTTTGGAATATTTATTTACCGAAATATAAAAAAAGAGCTTTTTTGGGGGTATAAAAAAGAAGAAAAAAATGGGCAAGTATATCTTATCGCCGAACCAGAAAAAGCATTGCTTGATTATATTTATTTTAATTTGTCTAGAATCAAAAATGATGCCGATATTCTAGAACTTCGTCTCAACACTATATTAATAAAGAAATTAGATATTAAAAAACTAAAAGACTACACTCTTCTTTTTAAAAATAAGAAAATTACAGAGATAATAACAAAGATAATCCGATAAAAAGATGCTTACATTAGAACAAATAAAAAAATATGTTGGGGAAAACACTTTTCAACGTAGTCCAAAGGCGGCATTGATTGAATATTTACAATATGAGGTCCTTGATTCACTCTTTAAACAAAAAAACAGCGAAAAACTTTCTTTTATCGGTGGAACAGCCATAAGAATTGTTTATCGGAGCCAACGTTTCTCAGAAGATCTGGATTTTGATAATTTTGGTTTGAGTTTTGTGGATTTCAAAAAACTTTTAGATAATACCGCTAAAGATATGTCTCTAAAAGGTTTTGAACTAGAGTTTAGATTTGTAGAAAAAATGGCTTTTCATTGTTACATAAAATTCCCAAATATTCTATTCTTGAACAAGTTAAGTCAAAATAATGATGAGAAAATATTAATACGGATTGACACAGTGGAAAATGATAAAAATATAACACCAAAAACCTATATCATAAACAATTTTGGCGTCTATCGCAAAATACTAGTTAATCCCATCGAGACTATTTTATCGCAAAAAATTCTTGCTATTCTTGAACGAAAAAGAGAAAAAGGGCGTGATTTTTATGATGTATCATACCTACTCGGTATCACCAAGCCAGACTACGAATATTTAAAAAACAACAGTAATTTAGACCAAAAAAATCTCAAAGAAAAACTTCTTGCGCGAATTGACGAATTAAATATGAAAGAATTATCAAATGAAGTTCTCCCTCTTCTGCTTAAGCCGGAAGATAATGATAGAGTTTTAACCTTTAGAGAATATACTGAGCAAAAACTTTAAGCAATTAATTACTTTAAATTTATGCATTCTTCAAAACCCATCATTGAAATAAAAAATATCGGGAAAAAATACAACATCACTCATCAGAGAGGTGGTTATATCGCTCTGCGTGATGTTTTAATGAATGTTATAAAATCGCCATTTTCCTTTTTAAAAACCAAAGCCAAACAAGTGGCTGGCTTTGAAAAAAAAGAAGATTTTTGGGCTTTGAAAGATATTAATTTTACAGTTCAAAAAGGTGAGGTGGTGGGAATTATAGGAGCCAACGGAGCCGGTAAATCCACTTTGCTCAAAATCCTTTCTCAAATCACTCCCCCAACCGAAGGAGAGATTATTTTAAGAGGCCGAGTCGGTTCCCTTCTGGAAGTCGGCACTGGTTTTCATCCAGAGCTAACCGGCCGAGAAAATATATTTTTAAATGGCGCCATTTTAGGAATGAAGAAAAAAGAGATCGCAAAAAAGTTTGATGAAATAGTGGCATTTGCTGGTATAGAAAAATTTTTAGATACCCCCGTTAAGTATTATTCCAGTGGTATGTATGTTCGTCTGGCTTTCTCGGTAGCCGCTCATATGGAACCGGATATTTTGATTATTGATGAAGTGCTCGCCGTCGGCGATGCTGAATTTCAAAAAAAATGCCTCGGCAAGATGAATGAAATAACAAAATCCAAAGGCCGGACAATACTTTTTGTTAGTCATAATATGGGAGCCATCAGGCAGTTGTGCGAAAAAACATTAGTTCTAAACAAGGGGTCAGTGGTAAATTTTACAGAAACAGAAAAAGCCATAGCTATATATTTAAGCAAGACAAAAAGTGAAAAAATTATAATTCCCCCCAAAAATACAAACCGTGAAGAATTTAAAATAAAAAAAATAGAATTTAAAAATAATACCAATAAACCTTGGATAGTAGAATGCTTTGAAAAAATCAAAATAGAAGTTTTAATAGAAATCACAGAAAATATATCCAATTTTAGGTTTGGGATTGGTATTAATTCTCTTGGCGGAGAAAGAATATCTACCGTCCATAGCGACGAAAAAACTTTAGAAAAAGGGGAATACTTGATATCTATCGAATTAGAAAACAGTCTGGTTCCTGGACGTTATGAATTGGGTTTGGGTGTATTAAACAGATACATCCTACCAGGATTTAGTATATTGGAAGTCGAAAATAACAAAAACAACGACCACAAATGGTTTAATCACGGATTAATTGATATAAAATCAGATTTTGTAATCAAAAAAAATTAATAGAATAATGAAAAAATATGAGTCAGGAAACTCCAAATATAGAAAGTGAAAACAATATTGAAACTCAAATCAGACCCGTTGAATGTCTTGTGATACTCGGAAGAGGAATAGAGAAGGTTAATGTAGAAGGAAAAGAGGTATGGAAACCGACTAGATATATTCAGCGTCTTAACAGTAAAGGTTTCAGAACCGGCTCTCGTGAGCCAGCACTCGGTGCAAATGATGCAACTGAAACGGAAAAAGTGTTCGTAGCTGGAGGGACAGCCAACGTTCTTGCCGGCATTGAATTTTATGAAATGTTCAAGGAAAAAGGACAGGAGCCAAAATTAGTAATATTTGCTGCTGGCAGACCTGCATATTTAGATGAAGAGCCTGCAGGATTTAACGAGGGAGAGCCGATGAAAGAAATTTTCGATCGTCGAATAGGAAACGAAGATCATGAGACGATTATTCAAGGTGATGATAAGAATACAAAAGATGATGTAGTAAATTCGTTAAAGAACGCTCTTGAAAAAGGAATGGAAACTGTTGCAATAATTAATACTGAAATCGCCATGCCTCGTACACAAGAATTTTACAAGCTAGCCCTTCAAGAAAATCCTGAATTTAGCCAGTTGAAAGTTTATTTTATAGAATCTGAACGTCTCCTTAAGGAACGATATAAAGACAACCCTGTCGCATTAAGTGAGTTTGAGAAAATTCAGAATGAACTTAAGTCATCCGAGGCTTGGAAATACACAAAAGAAAGAGAAGACGGTGGTATTCAGGCTATAAGAGATGGAAAATATAAAGGGAAAGGAAAATATTAATCTTCTTATATACTAAATTAAGATCTTGGAACATTTCTTCATTCGCAATGTACAAATCCTTTACAAATTGATTACTTTAGTGATACTTAACATATGAAAAATAGAGTCGCCCGATTAGTCAAAATTGGTAAAATAGAAATCTTTGAGGAAGAACTGCCTTCTTTGCAAAAAGATGAGGTTTTGGTGGCTATAAAATCAGTGGGGATATGCGGATCTGATATCCACTATTTCTTAGAAGGAGGGCTTGGATCATTCAAACAAAAACTTCCTATGGAAATGGGTCACGAGCCATCTGGAGTGGTTGTAGACTCACTAGCTCCGGAAGAATTTAAGAAAGGAGATAGAGTTACAATTGAACCCGGGAGAGCTTGTTTTTTCTGTAGTTGGTGCCTAAAGGGTAAACACAACTTATGTGAGAACGTAAAGTTTATGGGAGCAAATGCCCCCGGAGCCCTGGCAGATTATGTCATAGTACATAAGAGTCAGCTCGCAAAAATCCCCACAAAAATGTCTTTTAAGATGGCTGCATTACTCGAACCCCTTGGTATAGGTTTACACACCGCAAACTTAATCCAACCTAAGAATACTGAAAGCGCCACTATCTTCGGGGCGGGACCGATTGGGCTCTGTCTTATGAAGATTTTACAAAGGCTCGGCATGAGTGAGATATATATGGTTGATGTCCTGCCCTACCGTGTAAAATTTGCCGAAAAGATGGGAGCCACCAAAGCATTTCTGTTTCGAGATGCGGTAGCTCTAATAAAAAAGATAACTAATGACCAAGGCACGACGTACACCTTTGATACTGCCGGTACAGAAGACGCCATTACCGCCTGTGGTGAACTGGTAAGTGTAGGTGGAACCATTGGTCTCATCGGAATTCCCACTCACGACTTTATAAACTACAACCCTCATCGGTTACGGACAAAAGAAATTCGGATTCAAAATGTAAGACGCTCAAATCAGACTATGAACAACTGTGTCAAATTATTCTCAAATGACTTTGAGCTTGAAAAGATAGTTACCCATTCATTTGACTTTAAAGATGTCCAGAAAGGGTTTGATCTGGTGAGTCTATATAAAGGAAATGTAATTAAATGTGTTATCACCAACAAGTGACAACTGAACACGATCATATGACTAAAACATCATCACCTAATAAAGCACAAACATATGAGTTGCTCTACCGCGCTCGCCGTAGCGATGAAGAGCTCGGAGAGGCTGTAAAGGAGGGTCGCGTCCCTTTACCTGTGCATCTCTCAATCGGCCAAGAAGCAGTTTCAGTCGGAGTATGCTTAGCGTTAAAACCAAAAGATATTGTATTCGGCACTTATCGTGGTCACGCTCTCTACATAGCAAAGGGGGGAAATTTAAAGAAGATGTTTGCCGAACTCTATGGGAAAGCCACGGGTAGTGCTAAAGGAAAAGGAGGGTCAATGCATCTAATCGACACTGATGCGGGAGTGATGGGTATGTCAGCTATCGTTGGCACAGGTATACCAAACGCAACCGGCTACGCGCTCGGGATGCAATACCAAAAGAAGAAAAATGTTGTGGTTAATTTTTTTGGTGATGGGGCAACTGAAGAAGGTGCTTTCCATGAAAGTCTAAACTTTGCCTCACTCAAAAAACTTCCTATTATTTATATTTGTGAAAACAATAGATACGCTATCAGTACGCATCAATCTGTGAGACAACCACAGGTTAACATCGCCATACGCGCGAAGTCTTATGGCATTCCGTCAAAAGTAATTCATGGTAATGATACGTTTGCGATATACGAACATGTTAAGAAAGCCCGAGAAGAAATTCTAAAAAATGATTCTGGACCCATATTTCTTGAGTGCATGACCTACCGGTGGAGACAGCACCTCGGTCCTAACGAGGATTTTGGTCCTGGCGGTCGAGATATAAAAGAAGCTGAGCGCTGGATGAAAAACGATGAACTAACGCGTATCGGCCGTCTCCTTCCCATAAAGACAAGAAAAAAAATTGAGACGAAAATTGAAGCAGAAATAAAAGAAGCTATTATTTTTGCAGAAAAGAGTCCATACCCTACCG
>Ga0265292_1001095_pt1 | contig 26497 bp, 20 predicted proteins | sample Munlanlewell296A_FD_189080 | JGI IMG/M metagenome (GOLD analysis project Ga0265292, IMG submission 189080) | Leachate microbial communities from a municipal landfill in Southern Ontario, Canada - Leachate well 296A | ecosystem: Engineered > Solid waste > Landfill > Unclassified | place: Canada... | reverse complement strand
TCTTCGGTTCGGACGACAAAAAGGTAGGTGTTGGAGCGACTGCCGGATTCGATATCCTGCTCCCGTTCAACGGCGAAAGCAACGGATCGGGGATCAGCCTGGGCGCCGGCGTGAACGGGCTCAAGACATCACCGAATGGATACGAGTACGAATTCCGGTTTGGAGCGGGCGTGACGATGGGGAACTGACCTTCACTTCCGATACAAGGCCTTGGTGACGATGTAGATCGCGATCTCGGGCTCAACCATGTCGCGCCACTGCTCGCCTGCCGCAATCCTGCGGCGGATCTCCGTGGAGCTCACGTCCGGGATGGGCGAACCCTTGCCGCGCGGCACGTGCATGACCTCCACGATCGCAGAGAGCTCGTCAAAGCGATGCCACTCATCGAACTGCCGGTCCACGTCGGAGCCGGCGATGAGTAGAAATTTGTTCTCCGGGTTCTGCTCCTCCAGATGCCGCACGGTGCGAAGGGTCTTGCTCTCGCCCCCCAGCGCGCGCTCCACGTCGAGTATTCGGATCGGCAGGTTGAGCTTCGAGAGCGCGAGCTTGGACATCTCCAGGCGATGATCGAAGTCGATGAGCTCCTTGCCGAACGGATGGATGAAGCATGGGATCACCCAGAGCTCGTCGCCTAAGCCCCGCTGAAAGACCCACTTGCAGATCGCGGTGTGGCCTATGTGCGGCGGGTTGAAAGAACCGCCGAAGAGCACCACGCGCTTTCTGGTTTTTTTTGATCCGAATATCATGGCAGCCCTTGCAAAAACATGTGCCTGCATTAATATACGCTTGAGTCATGAAACTCAATCAAGTTCTCATAGTCACAAAGCCGCACGCGGGCAATACTGCTTGTGCGAACCGCGACGCCTCCCGTGCGCTTGACGATATGCACGCTGCGGTGCTTGCGGCCGTCGAGGACGCGCTCTCACAGAGAAAGATCCAATATCGCATCACCGAGAGAGAGAATATACCGGCAAATGCCCGAGCGGATCTCATCGTCCCGCTCGGCGGCGACGGGACATTCCTGGCCGCCGCCCACACGGCAGGAGCCACACCGCTGCTCGGCGTGAACGCGGCACCTCACCGCTCCGTAGGTTTTTTCTGTGCCGCCAGGGCGGATACGTTCGCGGAGTTGATCGATCGCATCATGGCGGGCCGCTTGAGGCCGCGCGAGCTGCCGCTCATAGAGGCCAGCCTCGGCGGCAGACCCCTCACCTGTAACGCTCTCAACGACGTGCTGTTCGCAGGCGAGTCCCCTGCGGAGACCGTACGCTACAGAATAAAGATCGGAAAGAGGGCGGAGGACCATAAGAGCTCCGGGGTCTGGATCTCCGCCGGACCGGGCTCCACGGCTGCGATCCATTCAGCCGGCGGCAAGCGCATGTCCATAGCGTCGAAGCGGCTGCAGTATCTTGTGCGAGAGCCCTGCCCGATTCCAGGGCATCGGTATAGGCTCGCGCGCGGAATACTTCCTGTAGGCGGGGCGATCGAGATAATCTCCGACATGAAATGCGGGGCCGTGTACGTGGACGGGCACTGGCACTCCCATCGCGTGCCCCGCGGCTCCGTCCTCACCTGCAGGGTCGCCAAGCGAAGCGTATCGATATTTCTCTAGGCGTAGCCTCTCAAGCCAACACCGTGCAAAGAACGCGGTGACCTGCGGCTGGCATCTCCGCCACGGAGCAGCTGCGTGCCACAAAGGACGCTGGGCTACCCCGTCCATTGCTCAGAAAGCCGACACGGAATAACGCTTACTTTTCTGGCTAACGTTCAATACCTCGCCATCGCGGTCCCCATTTCTTCGCAATAGACGGGGCAGCCCAGCTTGCTGTGTGCCACTGCGCAAGTTGTAGTATGGCGCATAACGAGCGGTGTCCCCAGTCCAGCTTCGAGCAATGGGGACCGCGGTGGCAAGTGATTCACCGTTAGCCTTAGAAACTGACTTAGACTCGTTATCGGCTTGCGAGATGATGGGCTGGGGACGCCGCTCCCTATGTGGCGAGGAGTGCAACCTGTCTCCAGGCGAGCAGGCGAGATGCCAGCCGCAGATCACCGCGTGCTTTAGCACGATATCGGTTTGCTGAACGATGAACGGGGGAACCACGCGCACTTCATGACGCGGAGCGGACTCTAGGTGCTTGATGATGGCTCGACTTCGCCGGAGGCGAGCTGCCTTGGTATAGACTGCACGGGCTCGATTGAGGGGATGTCTGCGTCCGGGCTGCGGGCGGCTCCGAGTTCCTTCAGGCGCTTGGCGCCGGGCACCACGCGCGACTCCCATGAGCCCACGGCCTTGTTGAACGACGAGAGCGCGCGCTCGAGCCCCGTGCCCACGCCGCCCAGGTGCTCCGCGAACTTGGCGCAGCGCTCGAAGAGTTCCTTGCCCGCCTCGGAGATGCGCTGGGAGTTCTCCGTAAGGCGTTCCTGCTGCCAGCTCATGGCGACGGAGCGGAGCATGACGATTAGCGTCGTGGGGGTAGCGAGTATGACCCTGCTCTGCATGCCGTCCTCTATGAGCGCGCGGTCTGCCTCAAGAGCAGCGGAGAAAAACGACTCGCCCGGCAGAAACAGCACCACGAAGTCAGGAGTCGGATCAAACTGCTGCCAGTAGTTCTTCTGGCCGAGCGCCGACATATGCGCCCGCACCGCCTTCGCGTGCGCGGCAAAGTGCGCCGTGCGAGTCTGCTCGTCTTTGGCGTCCATCGCCTCCATATATGCGGCGAGCGGGACCTTCGCGTCCACCACAACCGAGCGGCCCTGCGGCAGCCGCACGACCAGGTCCGGCCTGAGTCTCCCGTCGGCGGAGTTTACAGAGGACTGCGTGTCGAAGTCGCAATACGAGGACATGCCCGCCACCTCGACCACCCGCTGAAGCGTGACCTCGCCCCATCGGCCGCGCGCGGTCGGCGAGCGCAGGGCCGAGACGAGCGTGGCCGTCTCGCGCGTGAGCGTCTGCTGGCCCTGCTTGAGCATGTCGAGCACGCCCGTGATGCCGCCGTACGCGTTTTCGCGCTTGCGCTCGATCTCGCGCACCGCTTCTTCGTAGCGCGCGAGCGCCTCCCTGAGCGGGCGCACGTGTTCGCCTATCCGGGGCTCCGCCTGTTTGATGAATTCTTCGCGGCTCTCCTTGAGCACTTCCGACGAGATCCCCTTGAACGTGAGCTGCATGTTCCCGAGCGCCTTGTCGAAGTCCTCCCGCTGGCGCGCGAGCGCTGCCTCTGCGTCGGAAAGCCGCGCATCAGCGATCTCCCGCTCCGCATCCCAGCCCTTTGCGCGCGAGAAGTGCCAGACCAGCGCCACACCGGCGCCGGCTGCAAGGCCTAAGATGAAAAGGATAAGCGGCGACATGCCTGGACTCTAGGCCATGCGCCGTTCACAAGGCAAGTTCAAAGTCTGAAAGGACCGTCAAAGTTTCTAATATTCTTTCAAATTCTTCTCAACGAACTCGCGCACAGCTTCGACCGTCTTGGACATCAACTGCGGCGGGCTCGACGCAACCCACACCGCGAAATTATATAGTTCCTGGTCGGTCACCAGTATCCACTTTCCGTTGAGCGCAAGGAAGACCAGCAGGGTCGTGACGGCGATCCGCTTGTTGCCGTTGGTAAACGGGTGATTCTTGATCATGAGATAGAAGAGGACCGCCGCCTTCTCCGTAAGCCCTCTGTACAGATGTTTTTTGTCAAATGTCTGAAATGGCGTGGCGAGGCAGCTCTCGAGCCTCTCGGGAAAGCGCGTATTAAAATCCGGTATCGGCTCGTCCCAGCTCATCGTCTCACGCGCGAGCTCGAATGCGATCTCTTCTATCTCTTTCACGGACAGGACGTGCATCATTCCTTCCCGAGTTTCTTGAGCGCTTCGCCGTAATCTTTCACGACCCTCTTGACCGCCCTCTCGATCCGCCTCTTTGTCTCTTTCCCGACCCTGTCGGCCTTGAGGCCCAAGGCCTTGGGATCGATCGCGTAGTTACGCCCGATCTTCTGCGCAGGCAGGGACCCACTCTTTATCTTCTTGAATACTGCGACCGTGCTGATGCCGAGTATCTTCGCGACCTCGGCCGTGGTGAGATATCTCTTCATGTCCATAATGTTGCCATATTAACCCAGAGGATACAAGTTAATATATACTAACCATAAGGTGCTCTGTTAATGTAGCTAACATATTGATATACAATACTATAGTAACCATTCAGGTGCTAACGCGATTGTCATTCTGAGGCCCAGAAATTGCGTTGGCTCGCCGAAGGAACCCGTGGAGGCCAATGCCCCACGAGACGCCTCACGGCGCCTATACTATCGTGGCTTAATCCGTTTTTTTCTATGGCTGTGATGCGGAAGTTCTCGGATCTGGAGGCTCTTACAGCATGCCTTCGCGCCTTCTCTGGCTCTGGTATTCTGAAGGGAAAACGACCAGGAGGTTCGTATGGTATTTTTCTTTTAGTTCCTTGGTAAGCTGCTGCGCTACATATGCCTTGTCTTCATCAGAGAAGCCCTGCGGGAAGACGATGTCTTTGAAGTCAACCAATCCCTGCAGATTGACTATACCTTGCTTCCCCTGTTGATCCTCTATATCTTGCATAAGCTGATCCTTCACGACATCTCTACGTGCCTTGCCGCCTTCTGCTTCAGCGTCAGACACATCACACATATCCGAAATACTCATGAGCTTAGGCACTTCAGTGCTGAACTGAGTACCCAATTCGGTATGATAGTTCATATTCTTATAGTTCGCTTTGCGCCCGTTGATTAAAATGCCCGCGGCATCTTTTGGGAAAATCTCATTGAATCCATCTGCCTTCATCGAGTTATAGGCTTCATATGCTTCCCCTGCTTTTTCCGGAGGACAAGTCACTTCGAGCATTTTTGTCTCTCCGTTGTAGCGCATGGTCACACCATGTTTCTTGAGCTCTCTGAATATTGGTTGCTCCATCAACTTCCTGTTTACGTCTGCAGGCGTCGCAGCAGCGGCCAGCGCGGGCTTGGAAGCGGAAGCGTCTGCTCCCTTTGCATTCGCTGGGGCTGGGGCGGGCGTGGGGTCCTTGTTCTCCGACTTCGGTGCTGCAGGAGTGTCTGACGATGTATAGCTGTAACCCCATTGCAGCTGATCATTAGAATCCAAGCCCTTCACATCTACGTAACCTATTTTAACAGCTCCATCATATCTAGCGCTGAGTTCTTTTGTTATACCATCGAAGTTGTCCGAGCTGACGGCATCCGCTGGCAGCGAAATCCCCTCGAAGGTGACTGACGTAAGATTCGAGATCTTCCTGAATTCCTTCATAACAATCTGATCAAGCCTGTTTTTGATCCGCTTGCGAATCTCCTCGTCGCTGCCGGTCAGATCCCTGCAATCGAAGTTTTTTATCGTTACCGAACTATCAGTCCTCGTTGCATCGTACGAATCCGAAAGTTCAGTTTGTTTTGAGACCTCCGTAGGCATCCTGGTTATCTTCGCGCCTAGATTCGCATCGGACAGCTTTTTCTTTATGTGCTCCCACGCCGCGCTGTTCAGTTTGCCGCGCGATACGATTACATGGGAACCTGAGAGATCGATTTCCTTGGGCGATGTGTTGTTGTTTTTTTTCTTCTCTTCATCGATGGCCGACTGAAGCAGCGTGACTATTGCATTTTCCAGCTTATCGCCTGAAAGGGCCCTGAGTTGTCGAATGCCCGTGAAATCAATCGCGTTACTTACTTTCAATGTTGCAGGCGGCTGTGCGAGGCCGGTTGTATCTGGCTTCTGTGCGACGTCGACGACCAGTGTATCTGTCTTGGGCTGTGCGACCGACGGCTGGGCGTTCGGCTTTGAGGCAACGTCTTTGCCTTCGAATTTATTGCGCAGGCTCACATAGAAATCGTTAGTAACAAACATAAATCCATTGTTGTATGTAGACCTGACTGCAGGCTCTTTGCCAAAGGCTTCCTGGATGCCCTTGTTGAATGTCGAGATCGTGGCGTCGCCTTCGCCTGCGCCATGCCTCATGAAGATCGCCTTCACCTTTGCCTTGCTGGCATCCGGGCAGCTGATATTCAGCTCCGGCGGATTTTTGTTCGAGTCGAAGGCGAACGTCGCGCCCGCGGCCTGGAGCTCCTTGACGAACGGATCTTCGGCCAGGAACTTGTTGACCCTCTCGGCCTGCGCATTCTGTGCTGCCGGCGTTACAGGCGGAACAACTGGAGTCGGGTTTTTCGATTTTACGTCTGAGGCCGGCGCGGCGTTGGAATCCGTCGAGCGAGTCGCAGGCAGAGAGCTGCTGGAATTGGTGACTTTGCCGCGTTTATCGACCAGTTTTGCATCCCTGTAGTAGATCTCTACTCCGGGGTTGTCTTTTTTGAGTCTTGCAACGATGCCGTCCCAATCTCCGTCCATTAAGCTCTCACCCGGCAGTGTGATTGTCCCATCAAAGGTAACGCTGTTGGCGGTAGGATTATCCGTGCGCGCGCCCTGGATCTTAGCATTGAGATCGTTATAGATCTTTTCGATTGCCTTTGCCCTGTCGGGCTTCTCGTTCAACTTACTGAAGTCTGAGGGTTCAGATACGCTGGCGTTGACCACCGGCTTTGCGGCTGCAGTCGGGCTTGCGGGGCTTGCCGATGAAGTCGCGGCTGCAGACTTTTTCTTGAGCTCGGAGACCATGCCGTTGAACGGGTCGCTCGAGATGTCCCTGCTCTGCTCGGGCTTTGCCGCATCGTCCGCGAACCGCACCTTGCAGCCGGCCGGCAGCTGGGCCATGATTCCCTGGCCCTTCTTGCTGTTCTTCTCCGCGTCCTTGTTGCCGTCCTCGACACCGAGCTGCCTCTGCACTGCCTCGCGCTGGCCCGACGGGCATGAGATCGTGAGCACGTTCTTGTCCGCGTCGTAGTTGAACTTCACGTCGTCTTTGCGATCTTTCAGCCAATCCTGGAGCAGGCCCTCGACCTTTTTCTCGCGGGTGACGCGCTGGCTCTTATCCGCATCCGCAACCTTCTTCTGACGATCCGTGCACTCGGTCTCGGCCGTGCGTATCGAGCCCATGTATGCGACCGCGTCATCGGACTTCGCCGTATCGAGGATATTGTCGCCGCGGTTAAAGTAGAGGCGTCCGTTCCTGTATTCCGGATTGCCGGGAATCATCACTATCTGCCCCTTGGTGCGATCATTGTAATACCATTTTCCGTCGTCATCCCTGGCGACGCGCACGCTTCCGTCTTTGCCTGGTTTTATATTTGGCATGATTCCATTGGCAGTCTGGCCCTTTGCGCCATCGACCTTGAACATGTCATACACTACCGGAGTACCGTCTTTTGTATTGGATTGACTTGTTCCATCCGGCGTGAGCTGCAGGCTGTCAGGGGCAGTACCCTTGATTCTGATCTTCGGCTTGTCGCCCGGCTCTGAGGTCTCTGCCGGCACGTCGATGGCCTGCTTGCACTCCTTGTCCTTGTACCACTTCTTGTCGCTTGCCTTGTAGTAGACTTCCTTCATCTCAGAGTCGGACGGCTCGGCAACCTGATAGCGCTGCACGCCGCCTACGGGCTTGTCCTTCTCCCCCTTCTGGAGCTGCAGCGTCATGGTGCCGCCACCTGCCACGTCCCTTACGATCTGAGTCCTGTCGTCCGCCTTCTTGACGCCGGCGATATGCTTTGCATGCCAATCGCCGAACCTCTGCGTCCACTCCCTCTTCTTCTGCTCGCCCTCCACGTCGCTCTTCGCGTCGTCGAAATTCTTGGCAGGAAGCGCCCTTATGATGTCGTCGAAACGGCCCTTGTCGTTCTCCGAGGCCTTCTTTGCCTCGTCGACGATGGCCTTCATCTCTGTCTCGGAATAGCCCCTCTTCTTCACGTCCTTCTCGGCCGCCTTCACGTCCTTGTCGGTCACCGGCGTCGTCCCGCTGCTCTCACCAGCGCCGTCCGGACTATTGGAGGACCTGTCCGAAGAATGTATGCTCGTTCCGCCGCCAGCTCCGCCGCCCGCGCCTCCACCTCCACCCGCTGCCGCTCCGGTCGGCGGGACGTATACCGGCATCACCATGGGGGCTGCGAGCACTGGCGCTTGGAAGCCGAGGGCCATGCCGCCAGCAAAAGCCGAACCCGCGACACCGGCGGCGCTGCCCGCCCATGGCGTTAACGGACTTACAGACCCGTACCGGGACATCGACCTGCCGAAATCCGTGACCATCTCCCGCGACTTGAGCCAGCCGGATGCGAGATAGCCGCAGAGGTAATCGCCCGAGCCGCCGGACGATGCGCCCGGCATTATGCCGGCGCCGTACGAGTTGACGCTGCTTGCCCAACTCGCGCCCGCACGGTCGAAGGATCCCCTTATGTCATACATGCTAACCAATGGCCCCTCCGTATGGCGAATCCAGAAAGCTCGTGATCTTGATCAAGTCCTTTGATTCGCCGACCAGCCGCTCTGTGATAGGTTTCAGCTTTGAGCCGAGGTCCTCATCGAACTTGGCGATCTGGCGGAGCTTCTTCTCGACCATGTTGCTGAAGACCTGGGCCTTGGCCTTTACCGTGTGCGGGCCCGCGACCTCGGAGTCGAACTCGCTATAGACCTTGAAATTGGGGTCTGACTCGGGAAGCGGCTCTGGCTTTGTCTCCGCTGCTACCTTTGCCACCGCCTCTGAGCCCTCGCTGCTGCCCTTGTCCGTATCCGAGCTGCTGCTGCCCGTGAAACCGCCGAGGAGCGCGCCGAGCTCGCGGCTCTTTTCGCGGTTGCCTGCCTTTGAAGTGTAGCCGGTCGAACCCTTGCCCTCTTCGCCTTCTGTCGCTTTCTCTTCGTCCGCATCGCCGGTCCTGCCGAAATCGGACGCTGCTTCCTTGTGTTCCGCCGCTGCCGCGCGCGCGCCATCCGCTACTGCGGCTGCCGCGATCGGCTGTGCCTTGCCTTCCGGCTGCAAAGGCTTGGGCTGGGCAGCCTTCTCCGCATCGCCTTCGGGGGCTGCCTTTTCCGCGCCCTTTGTCTGCGGCCGCTGTGCTGCGGGTTTTTCGCGCGCTTCATCCCTGGATACGGGCTTGCCGGCCTGCTGCAGCAAATTCGGCTGCAGAAACTGGCTCGTATTCCTTCCAAGGTCTGCGGAATTCGCCTGCGGCCTCTGGGCGACTGCATCCTTGGTAACTGTCTCTGCGCCCGTGGGCTGCTTCGTGTTCTTTTCGAGGTTCTTCAGGTTGTGGGCATCGCGGCGGACGTTCTGATAATTCTGCTCCGCGAGTTCGCGGCTCTTTACCGCCTGCGCCTGCCCCTGGGTCTCGAGGCGCGCGTTCTGCATGGCCTGCGGAAGATCCTTTACATCCTGGGCCGGTTTCTCGGTCAAGGCCTTTGCCGGGTCATTGACCTTGGCGGAATCGACCGAGTTCATCTTTGCCTTATCTATGGCCTGGGTAGTGGTGCGCGCTATCTCCCCCTGCTGACGGATCCTGGAGGCGTAGCTGTCCTTTGAGTCACCGGCCTTCTGCCAGTTGTCTGCAAAGTGATTGTCGATTCCCTTAGCCACCGTGGACTCCTCTCACCACTTCAATCCTTGTCCGCTACTGTTGATGCCGTTGAAATTGCTCATCTTTTCTCTCATATCACCCCAGGGTCGGGGGTGTTACGCACTTATACAATGCAAGAGGCGGGCCAGGGTGGGCCTGTGGCCGGGAGTCAGTCGATCTGAGTGATAATATATTGATTTATAACGATAAATTAGGAAAGAAAAGTGGAAGAGCGCAGCAGCAAAGCCGACCTAATGATGATATCCAGACATCAATGGGGTTTGGCGTCCCCACGCATATCAAAGTCCAGGTATGTCTGTTGGAGGCCTTTGTATACGAGCAACGGTCGTCCTGCCCGATGCAGCGGGTTTTTTCTTTGGCTTCTCATCAGCTCCGTCAGTCGAGGCCGTCTTAGCGGGAGCGGGGTCAGTGGTCAACCAGCCATTCTTCTCAAGGAATTCCTTTGCCTTGGCCTCGTCGATCTCCGCCCTGTCGCTGCCATCCTTGGGCGCCTCGGACCTTGCAAGCGCCGAAGCTGCGGCGAGCTGAGCTGACGGAGAACAACGGCCGTTAAACCACGGGAAAGTCCTGAGCTGCTCCACTACAAGGCCGGGCCTCGGAGCCTTTGCCATGCCACCGTCTCGGCCCGTGGGCTGATCGAAATTTTCGATGACTACTTTCTTGCCCGGATCGCTGCTGGCCGCGGTCGGCTGCGCAGTCGGCTCAGGCGTCAACCAGCCATTGTCCTTCAAAAATTTAAAGGCGGCAGCCTCGCTGACATCCGATTTTTCAGCTCCATCCTTCGGCTTGTTGGCCTCCGCAAATGCCGCGGCAGCGGCATACCGAGCCTTCGGAGAGACGCGCTCGTTAAACCACGAAAATCCCTGGAGGCCTTTCAAGACAACTCCGGGATCGGGCTTCTTGACCGTTGCCCCATTCTCACCATGCTGTTCGACATTTTTGACTTCCGCCTTTCTCTCCGACATCCGAACGACAAGGTCTTCAGGCATTTTCTCATCTGCCTTGTGCTCGAGAACCACGTCACCCTTATCATTGTAAGGCGTAGGAAAGACTTCGAACCAGCTGCCGTCCGCGCGCCTTGCCACTCTGTAGTCGCCGTCTGGTTTGTTGATTGTGACGATGGTTGCCCCGCTATCAAGCGTTTTCGTTCGAGAACCATCGCCATTATCTCTATCTGAAACGACTTTAGGAGCGGGCTTTCCACCGCTATTTTCCGGCGATGGTGCCGCAGGCTGCGGCAAGGCCGAGTCAGGCGCAGCGGGCGCGGGCGGGCTAGAGCCGGACGGCGCTGGTGCAGGCGGCGGTGTTTTATCATCGGTAGCTGACGGCGCTGGCGCAGTACCAGTCAATGCCGTACGTGCATTGTCTTTTACCGTTAACCAATCCGGTGCAAACCTCTTCACGCTGTTCCAAAGGGCGCCGTCGGAGCTGCCTGGCTTAGGCGTTGAAGGCGGCGGATTAAGAATGAAATATTGTACTTTATCTGCACTGACTGGGGTGGGGTCTACAGCGCCAGCAGGAACTTCATCTTTAGGGCACTCATAAATGGTGCCAGTCTGGCCGTTAATCGTAGCCCTTGGATCAATAACTTTTGGATCTCCCCCACATCTCATGACTGCCTCCTGGATGGCTTCAGGGGATTGCTTCGGCCTGCGGCCTCGCAATGACACCCCTTGCTACACCCTTATTTTCGGCTGACGGGGGGGCCGAAGTTGCGTGGAAATGGAAAAAGGGGAATACGGATAACAAATCAAAGAGTTCTAGATCTACCCCACCCTATCCCTCCCCTTACAAAGGGGAGGGAACGGATTCAGAGCGATCGAGGGCGATGGTCAGGCGAGTGACATCGTCTTTTGCAGTTTCAGCGCAATCTTCTGATGCGCGCGACACCCGATCACTGCGATCGGCGGCGAGCCCGAGGCGCGAAGCACGAAGCGCTCCTTGAAAGCGGAGACGCGGCCGAGCGCGTCCGATATGAACGGCATCCCGATCAGCCCGTCTCCCACCGCGCGTCTCAGCCCCTCAAGCGCCTCGCGCTGTTTGTCGCGATCGTGGCATACGAGCACCACATCCGCGCCCGCGGCTATGGAACGCCAGGCGGCCTCGCCCAGGGAGCAGCAACCGGCGATCCCCTTCATGATCAGGTCGTCGGTGAAGACAAGCCCGTTGAAGCCGAACTCGCGGCGCAGGATGCCCGTCGTGATCTTGCGCGATACGGATGCGGGCGCTTCGTGGTCCAGGTTCGGCACCAGCAGGTGCGCGGTCATCATCGTCGCCACGCCCGCATCGATCGCCGCGCGGAACGGGACGAACTCGCACGCGTCAAAGCGGCGACGGGTGTGATTGAGCATCGGCAGCCCCAGGTGCGAGTCCACGTCCGTGTCGCCGTGACCGGGGAAGTGCTTTGCGCACGAGGCAACTCCCTGCCCCTGCATCCCGCGTATAAACGCGCTGCCCAAGGCCGCGACCTCCGCGGCCTCGTGGGCCATGGCGCGGTCGCCGATCACCGGGTTGAATGGATTGGTTGCGACATCAAGCACAGGGGCAAAATCGATGTGCACGCCGACCGCCGCGAGTTCCTTACCCAGGAGCGCGCCGACCTCCTCCGCAAGCTCGAATCTTCGCTCGCCCGCGCGGCCGAGCGCGGCCATGGGCGGCAGCTTTGTGAACGGCTCGCCGAAACGAGCGACGCGGCCGCCCTCCTGATCCACTGCGATCATCAGCTGCTTCTCGGACGCGTCCTGCATCCCCTTTATGAAATCGACCAGCTGCTTCAGATTTCGATAGTTGCGTTTGAAGAGGATCACTCCGCCCACGCCGGTCTCTTTGAAAAAGAGCCTGAGCTCGGGTGTGACCTTCGTACCCTCCACGCCCACCATCATAAGTTGACCGATTGTTGTCATGACAAATACCTCTCAGTGCATTCGTGCGATCGTAAATAGCACATTAATATAAAACATGGTATAATTCGAGTGAAATTCAGATGGTCAAGCAACATGGGGGATGACCATGAAGAGAATCCTGATCGCGGCCGTTGCAGCGGCGCTGCTATGGGTCTCATTCTCCGGCGGCAACACAGGATGCGGTAGCGGCGCCGAACCGCCGCCCGTGCCCCAACTCAAAGTCACTGTGCTCGACAAGGCTGCTGCCCCGATGAGCGGCGCGTTTGTGATGTTAGGCATTGATCCTGCGACAGAGTTCCAAGGCACAACCGATGCGAGCGGGCAGATAACGTTCACGGACGAGGACCTCGGCGCTACACAGACAATAACCGCAGGCAAGGACGGCTACAGGAATTACACGATCGTGGGTGTGACGGCCACGGATGTGAAGATCGTCTTAAATGAGATCGACCGGCTGCACGGCTACATCAACGCCTCGATCGATCCAGCGACATGGGACCCCATTGCCCTTGACAACTGCCCTGCATTTCCAGCCCCACCTTGCTTCGTAAGGTTTGCATGGGTGCAGATTCCCACTGATGACGTGACATATTCCCAGGACCTGACGGACTGTGCAGAGTGCCTCGGCCAGTCGCCGTTCATCATTCCAGTAAATCCCGCCCAGGCACAGAAGAAGGCCCCTGCATTTCTCGATCAAACAAGGGCCGTCGCAGTTGCCGGCACCCTGGATCTGTCCACTTTCATATTTTCGTTTGAAAAATACGGCATCCAGAATTTTTCCATCGATGCGACGAACACAGCGGCAAATCCAAAGGATGTCATGATACCGCTGGCATATACCCTGGGCGATGATGCCGCAGTCACGATCAGCGTGCTGGATCAATCGCCCTCAGGGCTTTCATCGATGTATGCGCTGTTCAATGTTGACATGCCGAATATTGGCTTTAACTTTGTTGGCGTTGTGATTGCAGGAAATGCCCTCAGCGGGACAAGGATCTCTGATTTTTCCTACAGATTCCGCGGGCTCAACTCTGACGCCGTCGCGGCTGCGGGCGGCGACCTCACAGATGCGAGCTACCTTATATTGGGAGGTCTCTCAAATGCCGAAGGGAGCGCACAAAGTTATTATGTGGACCGCTTGAATTTCAGCAACGCGCCCCAGGCTTTTGATGTGCAATCGCTCCTGCCTTCCATGTCCGGGGTCTCTCCGACAAACAACGGGGTGATCGATCCCACAGGGACAGCCTTCTCATGGAACGAAATTCAAGGCGCGACATTCTATAATTCTTCACTGAGCACTCTTTATTTAAACGGGACAGATCAGGGGAGCAAGAACATCTGGCAGGTCCTGATTCCGCCGGGGACCAACACTTTCACGCTGCCCGTCTTCCCTTCGGGCACACTTACGGGCCTGCAGGCATGTCAGGTTTATAAATGGGAGGTCGACGGCGTAGCGCCCACCGGCTTCAACTATGAGGACGGCAATTTTAGTGGAATCTACAATCTATTATTCGGTCACCTGCCCTTTTCAATGTCTACGTCAATGCAGACCCTGTTCACGAGCGGCACAGGCTGCGGGCCGATTATCTCCGCGATAGCTCCGGTCGAGGGCGCAGCCGGCGATCAGGTGACCATCAGCGGGATGTATTTTGGGCCAGCTCAAGGCGCGAGCACGGTCCTATTCGACGCTACCCCGGCGGCTGTCACAGCGTGGTCCGACACCTCAATTACTGTCGGCGCGCCTGCCGGATTTATTGTAGATCAGGTTGCGACGATAAATGTGACAGTGGGTGGCCAGATCAGCAACGCCGCGTATTTTGTCTACAGGTAAAGCTCATCTTCCCCTTGGCGCCAGTTTGTCCCTCAACCCATCGCCCAGGAAATTGAAACCGAGCACCACGAGCATGATGGCGATGCCCGGGAAGATCGAGAGGTGCGGCGCAACCAGAAGGTATTGAGTCCCTTGGTCGATCATCGCCCCCCACGATGGAGTATTCACCGGAACGCCCAGCCCCAGGAACGACAGCGCGGACTCGATCATGATTACGCCCGCCATGCCGAACGAGGTATTGACGAGCACAGGGCCGATCATGTTCGGGAAGAGGTGACGCGCGAGTATGCGAGGGGGAGCGACACCCGTGGCGCGCGCGGCCGTGACGAAGTCGCGCTCGCGCATGGCGAATGTCTGGCCGCGCGTGAGCCGCGCGTACGTGACCCAGCCCTTGAGGCACAATATGAGCACTACGTTGCCGACGGACGGTTCGAGGAACGCGGCCACCGCGATCGCGAAGAGAAAGCTCGGGAACGCCAGAAAGACGTCCGACACAAACCTGAATACCCGGTCCGCGAATCCACCGACGTATCCCGCGCAGAGGCCTATGCCGCAGCCGATCACGAGCGATATCCCAACCACTCCGAGGCCGATGCCGAGCGAAATGCGCGAGCCGTAGATGATGCGCGAGAGTATGTCGCGGCCGTCCGCATCGTTGCCGAACGGATGCGCGGCAGAAGGCCCCGCGAACGCGAGGTCGAGATGATATTCGGAAGGATCGTACGGCGCGATGTAAGGCGCAAAGAGCGCCACAAGCACCATCGCGGCGATGATCGCCAGGCCGATTTTTGCAGTGAAGCTCTTCATCTAAGCTCACCCTCCCCCTTTGTAAGGGGGAGTCGGAGGGGGTAGATCTAGATCTACCTGATCTACCTCCCCTGCCCCTCCTTACAAAGGAGGGGACAAGAGGTTACATCTTTACCCTCGGGTCCGCGACGCGATACAGACAATCCGTCATCGCATTCACGATCACGTATGCGAACGAGATCACGAGTATGCAGCCCTGCACCACCGGATAATCGCGGCGGCTGATCGAATCCAGGAGCAGCGAGCCCAGCCCCGGCCAGTTGAAGACCTTCTCCGTGATGATGGCGCCGGCGAGCAGCGTCCCCACCTGCAGCCCCACGATCGTGATCACGGGATTGAGCGCATTGCGCAGCGCGTGTTTGTAGACGACCGCGCGCTCCGATAGGCCCTTTGCCCTCGCGGTCACGATATAGTCCTTCCTGATCTCGTCGATCATCGACGAGCGCGTCATGCGCGAGAGCATGGCCGCGAGCGCGGCGCCAAGCGTGATCGCCGGCAGAACGATCGCAGAGATCGAGTCGCGGCCGGAGATCGGAAGCCAGCCGAAATGGACCGAGAAAATCAGGATGAGCACGGGCCCCAGCCAGAAGTTCGGGACCGAGATGCCTATGAGCGCCATGAGCATCGCCGCCTGATCCCAGAAAGAGCCGCGCCGCGCAGCCGCGAAGACGCCGAGGGGTATGGCGATCCCGACTGCCACGAACATGGCGCAGGCCGCAAGCAGAAGCGTGGCGCCGGCTCTGTCCGCGATTCGCGAGAGCACCGGCTGCTGATCCATTATAGAGGTGCCCCAGTCGCCGCGCACGAGGCCCTCCAGAAAGCGGCCGTACTGGACGACGACGGGCTCATCCAGATGGAGCCTATGCGTGAGCTCTGCGCGGTCCACGGCGAGCGCGCGCTCGCCAAGTATGAAATCCACGGGGTCGCCCGGGATCGCGTGTATGAGAAAGAATACGATCGAGGCCACCGCCAGCATGACCGGCAGCGCAGAGAGAAAGCGTTTAAAGATGTATCTGAGCAACATATGAAATTGTATTATACCCCTCCTTTGTAAGGAGGGGCAAGGGGAGGTAGATCAAGATCTACCCTCCCTAGCCCTCCCTTACAAAGGGAGGGAATGATAGAATAATCCCCTCTCATTTCTTCGAGACGTCTACAAATACGCGGTACGATGCATCGGGCCGCACGCTCACGCCCTCGACCCCCCTGCGGTATAAGGTCACGTTCTTTTCGTACCACAACGGAATATAAGGCAGGTCGTCGAACAGTATCCTCTGCACCCTTGCGTAGATCTCCTTGCGCTTCTCCTCGTCGAGCGTGGTGCGCCCCTGCTCGACCAGCCGGTCCACCTCTTCGTTGCTGTAGTGATCGCGGTTCATTCCGTTGGGCGGCACTTGGGATGAGTTGCATACTTCATAAAATATATCCGGCTCTGCGACGCCGACCCACGAAAGCGTGTAGATCTGAAAGTTACCCTTGCGTATGTCGCGGTAGAAGGTCCCCCATTCATACGGCACTACTCGCGCGTCGATGCCGACCTTTTCCAGCTGGTGCGCGATCATGCGCGCGATCTCCACGCGCTCCTTCACCGTCGAGGTCTTGTACTTCAGGCGAAAGCGCGGCAGGGGTCCGTCTCCATCCGGGTCCTTGAACCCCGCCTCATCGAGCAGCGCCTTGGCCTTTTGCGGATCGTACTCATACTGCGCGAGCTCCCGGTCGTACGCCCAGTTCCTCGGGGAGAGGATGGAGTTAGCCTTCGAGGCCATCCCCTTGAACCTGTGGGATATGATCTCGTCGCGGTCTATCGCGTATGCGATGGCCTTGCGCACCTTCGGGTTGGAAAGGATCGGGTCCGTGAGATTCATGCCCAGATAAGCCATCACCGTGCCGTCGCCGTCCTCCATCTCGATGGCGCCGCCCTTCAAGAGTCCGCCCTGCATGAGCGCAGGGATCGCGTTCTGCACCAGATCCACGTCGCCCTTCATGAGCTTCATGGCGCGCACGTTGTCGTCCTTGATCACGTCGAATATAAGGCGCGCATTCTTCGGCGCCTCGCCGTAATACGCGTCGTTCGCCGCAAGTTCCACTACCGAGTCTGGAACAAAGCGCACGAGTTTGTAGGGTCCCACGCATATCGGACGCGACCCGAACGCGGTGCCAGCCGCCTCTGCAACCTTCTTCGATACGATGCCTCGGGTGAGATAGGAGAGAAACGGCGCAAACGGGCCCTTGAGATCGAACCGCACGATCTGCGGCGACTCCGCATCCACTGCTGCAACGCGTTCGAATGCGCCGCGGAACGGGGATGCTATGCTTCCGTCCATGATCGAATGGAATGTGAAGACGACGTCCTCCGCTGTGAGCGGCGTGCCGTCCGAAAAGCGCACTCCTTCTCTCAAATAGAATCTATAAGAAGTATCGGAGACGCGCTCGAAGCGCTCCGCGATGAGCGGAATGAGATCGCCGTCTTCGTCCCGCGCTAGCAGCCCTTCGCATATGAGAGACGCTATCTTGTCGCCCTCCGCGTCGGTCGCTAGCCTGGGGTCGAGCGTGATGGGACTCGCGGCTATGGCGATGCCCACATCGCCCCTCTCCGCAGCAGAGCCCTTGCAACCTGCAAGGAAGCAGGTTATGCAGAGCAGCGTCAGGGGGACGAGCAGGAATTTCAATCCCGCCGGAAATTGAGATTTTGATTGAATCACCCTTGCCCCCGCACCAGCTTTTCATTAGAATATAAAATAATTTCTACGAACAATCCCCAACTATGTCAAATATCAACAAGAAGATAGTCGCATCGTTCACCGCATTCGTCGCAGCTTCCGTCGTGGCTGCAGCCTCGTACGGAGGGGTGGATCTATGGAGCGCGCTCTCCAAGCCCGGCTTTGATCCGAACTCCACCTCCATCGTGGTGGCCGATGCCTCCACGGGCCAGATCATAGCCCAGCATCAGCCCGATCTCGCCCTGAACCCGGCATCATGCGCAAAGATCCTCACCTCCGCCACCGCGCTCTCGCTCCTGGGCCCAAACTATCACATGAGCACGGGATTCTATTCGGACCGCGCGCCCGCGGGCGGGGCCATCGGCACGCTCTATGTATCCGGCAACGGAGACCCTGCGCTAGTGACCGAGGAGCTGTGGCGCATGGCGCAGAGCCTGCGCTCGAAGGGTCTCACCCGCGTCACGGGCGGCATAGTCATCGACGAGTCGTACTTTGACTCGCATTATTATCCGCACAAAGGCGGCAACGAGGGTCGCTCATATACGGCGATGACCGGCGCCGTAGCGGTAAACTTCAACAGCATCGGCGTGACCGTAAGCCCCGGCAGACGGCCCGGGGCGCCGGGCTCGATCGAGCTCTCGCCGCCGATCGAGGGCTACAAGATCGTGAACAAGCTCGTGACGCGGCAGAAGTCCATCGTGAGCGTCGCGATGAAGAGCGACAGCTCGGGCGACACGATCATCGTCACCGGCCGAGTGACGCCTAAGGCCACGCCTCAGACCTACTGGCGCAGCGTAAACGATCCTGCGATATACGCAGGCAGGGTGATCGCATATGTCCTCAGTCAGAACGGCATCTCGGTCGACGGCCCGATCCTCACGGGCCGGGTCCCCCAAAGCGCGCACACTATCTCGATCGAGCCGTCGCGCTCGCTGGCCGATTTGGTGAGCGACATGAACAAGCATTCGAACAATTTCATGGCCGAGCAGCTGCTGAAGCACCTGGGCGCCGCGCGCATGGGCCCTCCGGGCTCGACTGAAAAGGGAGTCAAGGTCGTATCCGAATTCCTGGCATCGATCGGCGTCCGGCCCGGCACATATGACCTTGAAAACGGCTCAGGCCTCTCGGAGAACACGCGCATCACGGCTTCCCAGTTGGTGAAGGTCCTCGTGGCCACCTACCGGAATCAGGCCATACGCAATGAATTCATCTCGTCTCTGTCCGTGCTCGGCGTCGACGGCACGATGAAGAAGTGGAACCGCGTGGCATCCGAGCTCACGGGCACGGTCTACGCGAAGACGGGTACGCTCAACGGAGTCTCCACGCTGGCGGGATACGTGCCCATGCGCGACGGCCGCATGGCCGCCTTTGCGATCCTGGCGAACGACCTGCCGAAAGGCGTGTGGGGCGCACATGAGGCGGAGCTGGCGGTTGTGCGCTCGATAGCAGAGGGGGAACGATGATCGAATCGCGCGAACGTCGAATCATCGATACGCTTCTGGTCACATGCATCGTTGCCGCATTTGCCTGCTTTGCGCTCATCGTGCTGCCGGATCAGCTGCGAAAGGCCGGCGCCCTCCCAGGCCGGCACGGCGGCCGTCTGTCGGTAGCAAATATATCTTCCGTGGTGCCGATAGATAGCGGCATCCGTACGGTGCGAGTCAAGCGCAGCCCGTCCGGCTCCATCGCGCGTTTTGATCCCGAGCCTGCTCCGCAGGACCCCTTTTCACAAATGCGGCCCGACGGAGCGAAGGCCGCGCGCATGAGGGATGACGATGTCGGTGCGGCGGGCGGCGCAGGGGTTGCCATCGACGACCAGAGCTCCGAGTCTACCGTGGCGTTCAACGGAGCCGGCGGTGATCCGCGCGGCGGTGAAAATCCGCCGCCCGCGCAGCCGCAGGCAGGCCGCAACGGCGACGATGGGGACTTGGCTGTAGGCGATCCATACGGAAACAGGGCGGCTCCCGAGGATCCGGTTCCCACTGTTGCGCAGAATTATTCAGGCGCACCCGCTGCCCTGTTTCAGCATCGCTCCTCCAGCATAGCGCGGCGCGAGCCGAGCGCCGGGGACAGCGAGCGCGGCCGCCGCGAAAAACCGTGGCTCATACCTCCGCCCGGGCTCGAGGCGGATGTCGCATTCTGGCGCGACATCTACACGAAATACGATCGACACGCCGTGGTGCTTCATCACCCGCGTTATCTCGATATCGTCTATGATGTCGTGGACCTCACCGACGTAGACTCGGATCCAAGGCTCAACGACATCGAGCGCAGCCGCTGGCGGGAGAATCGAATCGAGGAGCGACGGCGGGCGATCGTGGAGAGCTTGAAGAAGCTCGCCACCAATCCGCCGGCCGGCTCTCTCTCCGACGACGAGGTGCGGATCAAGAAGCTCTTTGCGAACATGCGCGAGGCGGACGCCTTCCGCAGGGCCTATGAGGAAGACGGCGTGCGCGCTCAACTCGGACAGCGCGACAAGTTCATACCGGGGCTTGCCTACTCCGGTCGCTATCTGGGCGAGATCGAGGCGATCTTCGAGAGCTACGGCCTGCCCCGCGAACTCACGAGAATCATCTTCGTGGAGTCGATGTTCAATCCGCACGCGGTGAGCTCTGTAGGAGCCTCCGGCATCTGGCAGTTCATGCGCAGCACTGGTAAACTCTACCTGCGCATCAACGACATCGTGGATGAGCGCAACGACCCGATCCTCGCCGCACACGCAGCCGCGAGACTCCTCACGCGCAACTACGAATCGCTTGGCACGTGGCCTCTCGCGATCAACGCATACAACGCAGGCCGCGGCAGGCTTGAGCAGGCGGTGGCGGCCATGGGTACGAACGACATAGGCAGGATCATCAAAGGTTTCTCCCACCCGGCGTACGGGTTTGCATCGCGAAATTTCTTCCTGGAATATCTGGCTGCATACGAGGTAGCCGAACATGCGGAGCGCTATTTCGGCAGGATAGAGTACGACCCGCCGCTGCGCTACGAGTCCGTGCGCGCGTCCTACCACATCTCGCTGCCCGACGTCGCGCGCATCGCAATGATCCCGATCGAGGAAATCGCCGAGTTGAACCAGGCGTTCACGGATGCGGTTATCAGCGGGAGAAAACTCCTGCCTGCAGGATACGAGCTGCGAGTGCCGGAGAGAAAGGGAGATCTCTTCCTTGCAGCCGCCGCGCGCGCGCCTCGCAGCCGAACAGGCCCCTTGAACCACGTGGTCAAGGATGGCGAAACGCTGCCTTCGATAGCGGCGATGTACGGCGTCACGCCCGCCGCGATCCTCAAGTCCAATCAGCATGTGGGCAGGCAACTGAGCCCGGGACAGGCCCTGGCGATACCGGATGAAAGGCGATGATGCGGCGCTGAAATGGCGGATTATTTCTTACAGTGAATCCTGATCCTCGTGTAATATTCCCCATTCTTGCACGGACTCGTCTCCATCTCATTCATGGAGATCTCTTTGAAATAGCTGCGGCAGATATCCTGCAGCTTTTCACCTGCCCTGTGGAAAGGCTCGTAATCCAACATCACCGAGCCCTCTTCTTTGCACGGTAGGCGCACATAATAATCATGGCAGTTGGGATCGCTGACATCCTTGCACCTGGAATCATTTTCAACGGGCTGGATTATCGCCTCGCCGACGGGTGTCGGACGCGCGAGCTCGGAACACGGCACAGCACTTTTTGCCGGGGTCGGATTCTCGACGGGTTTGTCCTGCGCCTGCTGTGAAGGGGCCTGCGCCTCGCGCTTTTGAGAAAAACAACCCAACGCCCATATGGCCAGACCGACTACTGCTGCCAATCCTAGATTCATATGATTCCTCCTGTTTTATCTTCTTTACAGTTACATTATCGGCACCATTCGAAATATGTTGCGTCCTTTTTTTTCAGTCCCAAAATGCCCTAAAAATATCTTATTGCGCACACTTAGCCGACATGCTACTCGCGTTCGCCATGAAAAGGCGCTCGATTTTCCTCATAGCCCTTGCCGTTTCCATCGCTCTGATGGGCGCAGGCTGCGCGCGCATGCCCACGCAGAAGCGCAGCGCGAATGTCATCAAGAGCTACCTGCACAAGTACGGAAAGAAGTTCCCTGAGACCCCGTATGGAAAGCCTGGAGTCAAGGAGGTCGAGGTCACGGGCCGGCAGGAGATCCACAAGCATCTCGTTGCAGTCGAGTCGTTCGTCACCCTCAAGGACGGCGCGGTCCAACGAGTGAACGCCACGCTCGAGAAGGGGCCGCTCGGCTGGCGGTTCATTTCCTGGGAAAATGCTACAGGGATGTGACGCCGAAGAGGCGTCATCCTGAGGCCTTGGTTCAAACGCGACCGCCGAAGCCTGCCTGCCGGCAGGCAGGGATCCCGTGGAGCCATCTGGATCCTTCGCTGAGCTCAGGATGACATACTCAATTCTACTGCATGTAAGTCGAAACCTTTAGTTTTTCCCCATCACTCTTCACTGTTACTGTTCCGTCGCGGCCCGTGCGATAAATGCGCGCGCCGACGGCACCAAGCCTCGCCAATGTCTCGCGGTGCGGGAACCCGTAGCGGTTCTGCTCTCCTGCCGGTATCACCGCGATGGCCGGCCTCACCGCATCGAGGAATGCGGATGATGACGCATCCCTGCTGCCGTGGTGCCCGACCTTGAGGACGTCGGCCGTAAGATCGCCTTGGTCCGCGAGCAGCGACGCTTCGCCGCGGCTCGACAGGTCGCCCATAAAGATAAAACGATGGTCGCCCACGCTCGCGATGACCGCGAGCGACGTGTCGTTGACGTCTTTCTCAGGCACTCGCTGCCGCAAGATCCGCAGCGAGGAGCCTTCGACGTTGAACTCCGTGCTGCCTTCCTCCACAAAGACCATCGGCACGTGGGCTTCTGCCAGCCGCGACACGAACGTATCCCACTGTTCCTTCTCATCCACTGGCGCACTGAGCCCGTTTGTCCAGATGAGCGCAGGCGAAAATCTTTCCGCGATATAGCCCAGGCCGCCATAGTGATCCTGATGAGGATGCGTCAGCACGACCCAGTCGATATGATGCACGCCCATTCGCCAGAGCGCGGGCGCCAGCACGTTTTTTCCGACGTCGAATTCCGATCCGCGGAGCCCTCCCCCGTCGATGAGCAGCGTGCGGCCGCCAGGAAACCTCACCAGCGCGGCATCGCCCTGCCCTACGTCGAAGAATGTGACAGAGAGATTTCTGTCGAACCTGGGCGCGACCTGCCAATACGCCGCGTCAAAAGAGAATAGCATCGCGAGCATCGCTGCGACGGCGCGCTTCCCTGGCAGCCGTTTCCAGAAGATGATCGCGGCGAGCGCCGCGTACGCGAGAAGCGCCTCGGCCGGTGTCGGCGCGAAACGGCCGACCATCGGGGCGCCGTAGTCCGCCGCGGTCCGCGCGAGCCAGATCAAGAGATCGGCCGACCAGCCCGACATTGCCCAGAGCATTGCTGCGGCATCGGGCGAATAGATGGCGACCGCCGTGGCGGCCATGATGACCGGCTGAAGCATAAGGCCCGTGAGCGGCACGCCGACTGTATTGGCGATCAACCCCACGGCGCTGACGAATTTAAAGTGGTACGCGATGAGCGGCGCAGTCGAAAGCGTCGCCGCCAGCGAGACCGCAAACATAGCGGCCATCCACGCCAGGGCCTTGCGCGCGAACCCTTCGCGTTTATTCTCCGCCCCGAGAAAGCGCTGCAGCTGCGGCACCATGAGCGCCATGCCGAGCACCGCCAGTATGGAGAGTTGAAACGAGACGTCCAGCACCGAGAGCGGGCTGTAGGCGATGATGATAATCGCGGATGCCGCGATAGTCGTAATGAGATCCTGCCTCCATGAAAATATCACGCCTGCCAGGTAAACCGTGAGCATAAGCGCAGCGCGAATCGCGGATATCGCGCCGCCCGTAAAAAACACATACGCCCACGCGGCCGGCATGGTCACCAGTGCCGCTATGCGGGGCAGCGGGACGCGGACGAGCAGCCAGGGAAAAAGTCCGAGCGTCGCGCGCGCGAGCAGGTATATGAAGAGCGCGACATAGCCCACGTTGAGCCCGGAGATCGCTATCAGGTGAGAGAGGCCGGCCTGCGAGAACGCCTCCTGCAGGTCCGGCGTGAAATCGTCGCGCGACCCTACCGCCATCGCGGCCACGATCGCGCGCGCAGGCGGCACTATCGCCCTATCGATCGATCGCGCGACTCGGATTCGAGCTGATCTCAACGCGCGGGAGACAAATGATGCCCGGCTGCCGCCCAGAATCTCAACCTTTCCCGCAGCAAAGCCCGTCGCCGCTATCCCCTGCACCATGAGATAGCGACGGTAGGAGAACGAGCCCTCGTTCTTGAACTCGCGAGGCTTTGAGAGGCGGAGCATGAGGCGGACTCGGACGCCTGGCGCCAGGCCTTCTGCGCCCACCCTCGCGGTCACGCGCGCGGCGCCGGTCGCTCGTTGCATCGCGCTTCCATCGCGCCCGCTGCAAGACGATAGCGCAAGATCAAAGACCGTGCCCCACTGGCGCTCCTGCGGCTCGCCCATCACGCTTCCCTCGCAAAGCATCGGAGCCTTTTCGCCGACGGGCGCTGATATCGATTGCTCCCTCGTAGCTGTGTCGCCCGCGCGGGCAACGCCGGCAGCGAACGCTGCGCAGAGAAGCATTGCGAGCGCTGCGTTCGGCCTGCGCCTGTAGAGGATGCGCGCGAGTGCCGCGCAAAATATTGCGGCGAGCGCGATCGATATCGACGATGACAGTTTGATGGGATTCAGCGAACCGAGTATGCTGCCCGCGCTAAGCGCAGAGGCGAGGATGACCAGCGGTCGGCACACACTCCAGGACCATGGAGATCTCATTGAGGAGCTGCAGGGCCTTCTCGTGTACTGCATCGTATCTCGTGCTAGACTGCTGGCGGGAGAGAATCAAGCCGAGTTTATCGCGCAACCCTTCTATGTAGTGCCGCGCTGCCTCAGTCGGTTTCAAGATGTACAATTTCAGAACAGATCTAATGTTCACATTATTGACCCAGAAGTCTTCGCCCAGGCATTCAAAGTGCACGCCAGCGGTCAGCCCGTCATAGAGGCTGCCGAGCCTGCCGAGTATCGAATCCTGGAGCGAAGCGACCGTGCCGTTGAACGCTGCGCGGTCCTTTCCACCTTTGCCCCACACAAACTGCTGGTAATCGTACAGGCCCTGCGAAAGGCCGCAGAGCGTCCGTACGCTGCTTCCGTTCTCCGAAAGGATCGCCTTAACGTCCTCGTCGTCGAGCAGTATCCCGCGGCCCTCTTCAAAGGTCCATTTTTCGTCCGGTTCGGGATTGAATGTCAGCTGATGGTCAAGGGGCAGGTCTTCGCGGCGCTCCGGGCCTTTGGCTGAACCGGCCTTTCCGCGCGGGGAAACCCTTGAAAACTTGTTGATAAAGTTAATCATTTTATCGGCGCAATGGGACCCACGCAGGGGTCCCCTGTCTTATTTATCGGCGAGACACCTACCCAAAGTTGCGGAATACGCGGATAAAAATTCTTTTCCCTGCTCATCCGCCTTCAGGACCTCTTCAAGCGCCATCAGGGCCTCGCGCTGCTTTTCGGTGAGCTCCATATGCGCGATGTTATGCCCGCGGAAGAAGATCTCGTTCTTCGCGCGGTCGAAGTGTATGGAGGCCACCTCATCATCCATTATGAATGTATAGGTAAGCCGATCCTTGTACACCGCCAGCATGCTGTCCGGCGCCCCTTTGACCCCCTCGCCCACCCGCCTTGCCTTGCCGCCCATCATGCGGATGAGATCCAATGGAGACTGGCTCTGGTCCTTATCGTGACCCGGCTCAACCTCCTCCGCTCGTTTTTCCCTCATGACGTCCCCCCCCTCCTAATTAATGATCCAAACCATTCATTGGTTATGCAGATTTCATGCCACAGCCCTCATATAAGCATAGCTGTAACTAGGCATTAATTATGCCTTTTTAGATCAATTGGATAAGGAATTACCTCTCAATTCGGGAAAATTCTCAAAGCGGAAGTATTGTGGCGCCACTGCGTCAGGTTATTGACATCCTTGACTAACCTAAAGATTTCACGCAACCTCCCCGGCCTTCTGCCGAAAACAGCCCTGCAGGATAACCGAATCCAAAAGGCAGTGAATCATGACCATAAGGCCAGACATGGATGCACCGAAGACGCCACAAATCCCTCCGCACCGGATAGAAGTGAAACCATATCCGCTTCCTGATTTGGCGCCCCGCGCTTCGCTGGGGGATGGCGCACAGGACACGTTCGTGAAAATCGGGAAACCCCTCACGGGCGACGAGATCCTCGAAGAGATGTCCGCCCAGGCCATGAGGACGCGCTATCTCTTCGGAGCGAAGCGAACGGACGCACGACACATCAACGGGAGGATGATAAGCCAATGGCTCGCCAAGGTCTGGGTCGAGCTCGCGAAAAAGGGTGTCACAAAGGCCGCGTATGTAAACGGCAGCCTTCGAGATTCCGATCTCATCGTGAGGGGCTGGCCTTCATTTATAAAGGCGCTTGATCCAAAGGAACACATCCTTCGGAAGGTCTTCGAGACGCAGCATGAGGCCAGGGCGCTCGTGGATTCTGGCCGACTCTTCATGGAGCCCAACGGCTATTTGAAGCACTCGGCAAACGGACGGGTAAAATACCGGGACCTGACCGGCGCCCAGTCCACGGACCTCTGCTCGGATCCCAGCGTCTATCCCTATGTGGATTTCATGCTCCCTGCGGGAGCCGGACTCCTGTTCCTTGGCA
>Ga0265292_1001094_pt1 | contig 26500 bp, 22 predicted proteins | sample Munlanlewell296A_FD_189080 | JGI IMG/M metagenome (GOLD analysis project Ga0265292, IMG submission 189080) | Leachate microbial communities from a municipal landfill in Southern Ontario, Canada - Leachate well 296A | ecosystem: Engineered > Solid waste > Landfill > Unclassified | place: Canada... | reverse complement strand
GTGTCAAAAAACTGTTCCAAAACAATCAGAAACAGCAGAAAATTAGAGGCAATTCAGTTATTAAAATGAAAAACGAAATTTATAATTTGTCCCACCCCCAACTCTAATAATATTGCTCCTCTTCTCCCCATCTCCCCTCCTTTCTTATCGTCTTCCAGTCTTACCGTCTTATAGTCTTCCCATCTTAGAGTCTCTAAGTCTTTGTGCCTCCGGCTACGATCCTGAAGATATCGGTCTGGATTCTCTGCAACCCCCCCCTGCGGCTCCTGGTCTCCTGTGCTTCGCGCCGACCGGGGTACCCTGTATACGGTGAGATCGAAGCGATAAACCCGGCAAAAGGCATCAAGGGTCCAGATAATATCAGAATCAACAATGGCAACCTAATAATCACCAGCCACTCCAAACCGTTCAAATTCATCGGCCACGTGAAGGATAAATCCCAAAAATCTCCATCATTGGTGCTATCTGTGGATCCCCATACCGGAAAATCGACCCGGCTGTTTTACGATGACGGCAAACTGATCAGTGCCGCTTCTGTTGCCTTGATCTTTAATAACCAATTGGTTATTGGTCAGATATTCGAACCGTTTATCTGGTTACTTGATATTCAGAGGTAATACCTTGAGCGGCTTCCGCGATGAAACCAAAATTTATAAACAGGATACTATTTTATGATTTTGTCGGTTTTATCAGAAATCCCATATCCATGCCGGCTCATTTTTTACATCGATACAAACACCTCATCGTTAGACATCTGTCTCCCGGCCTCCGCATCTCTTTGTCTTTTGCTCTTCTTCTCCTCACCTCCTCCTGCGAAGCCAGGGATCCCGGCGATGCTGCCATGTTCAGTCGAACCAAAATTTTAAGCCTGGTGAACAATGCGCGGCAAGCTGGCCAATACTGTGGGAAAAAATGGTATGGTCCTGCAAAAAAACTCAATTGGAATGCTCAGCTCGAAGAGGCTGCTAAAAAACACAGCGAGGATATGTATGAGAACAACTTTTTCAGTCACAAGGGGAGCAATGGCCTTTATGTGGATGACCGCCTCTACACCCAACACTATTTCTGTACATCCTGCGGGGAGAACGTAGCCTACGGAGCTCTTTACGAAGATGATGTGACTAAAGAGTGGATTAAAAGTCCGGGCCACTGCGCCAATATTATGAACCCGGTTTACACTGAAATGGGGGCATGGGTTTCAGGATTGTACTGGACCCAGGTGCTCGCAAAACCGCAACAGTAATGATTACCCCAATGTATATATGTGATATGTTTGATTGATGAAAACTTTTATCACATTTGTAACTTAGCGAAGAATCTCAAGGCAAATCTTCGTGGAACTCCGTGTTCTCTGTGCCTCTGTGGTTAGTAGTTACAATCTTATTAAACAATTATGAAACACCCATTTACCCTGAAATCGGCCCTCGTTTATCTGGTTTTTTTGTTATATTCTGTATATCAGGTTAACAGTCAGGATCTTAAGGTTGATTTTCGCTATACACCACCGTTCTGGCAAAGTACTATTTGCTTACCCGATGATCCGTATAAAACGCTTGTTGATGAACACGGAAACCTGATGATCCAACCCTTACCGGTGAGCCAGCACGGTCAACCGCGCACCCTCCTCGGGATTGACATTAACGATGAAGCAGTATGGGTTGGACAGCACCTTATTTCAGCGCGGATCCCGATAGTGGTAACAAATAAGAAACTTCCCGGTCTGGATATTACAGAAGAAGCTTTCTCTGTTACCAGGATTCCGGATAAGGAAATTGCTCTGGCCATTCCTCTTACGGAAGAACCCGATATGGATCGGGGCGCCGGCAAAGAGAAACCCCGAAACGATGTGATACTGGTAAAGATCAGGAACACAAGCAATCAAGCCCAGTCACTTACTCCCACTATCCGGATTAACAGCTCTCTGCCTGTCGAAATCGGGGAAAACAATATCGGGCTGAACAACCGGGAGAAGCTAGGGGTTACGCTGCCCTTTGATCCATCAGCACAAAAAAAATCTGAAAAGGAAACACGGGTAAAACTTAAGCCGGTAACTATCGGACCCGAACAGTCTCTTACATTCGCAGTTATTCTTTATGGCGGTGGAGCCCTTGCCAGGTGGCCTGAAACTTTGGATGAAGCGATTCAATGCAGAAATGAAGCTGAATCATTCTGGAAATCAGCCCGTCTTCCCTACAACCGGATCACCGTTCCTGACCCGGAAATTCAGAATCTGATCGATGCATCCATTCGTAATATCTGGCAATCGCGCGAAATTAAAAACGGCTTGCCGGCTTTCCAGGTTGGTCCCACCTGTTACCGGGGGCTTTGGATTGTCGATGGAGCATTTCTTCTGGAAGCAGCCACCATCCTGGGTACCGGCACCGAAGCCCGGAATGGCGTAATGTACAATTTATCTTTCCAAAAAGAAGATGGCCGCTTTGAGGTAATGGAAAAATACTGGAAGGAGAACGGAATTATTGCCTGGACCGCAATCCGGCATGCAATGCTCACCCAGGACAAAGTTTGGCTGGAATCGGTATGGCCCAAACTGGAGCGGGTCGTGGAATTTGTCCTTAAGCTTAGGGAAGAATCCCGCAAGGATGACTCTCCTCTCAACGACGGACTGATGCCCGCCGGATTCATTGACGGTGGACTGGATTATGGACAGGAATACACCAATGCTTACTGGAACTTATTGGGTATGAAGGCATTCGTTCAGGCAGCGAATTGGCTCGGCAAGAAAGACGAGGCACAACGATGGGAAAAGGTTTATACCGATTTTTATTCCTGCTTCAGGGAATCAGCTAAACGGGACATGCGCTCAGATCCATACGGGAACGTGTATTTGCCGACACTTATGGGTGAAGAAGGTGCCAAACCTCTGCCTCAGAAAGCTCAGTGGTCTTTCTGTCAGGCCGTTTACCCCGGCCAGCTATTCGACCGTGATGATCCCTTTGTTGCCGGGAATTTAGCTATGCTCGAATCGACCGAGCGGGAGGGGATGGTTTACGGTACCGGATGGGACACAAAAGGTTTGTGGAATTATTTCGCTTCTTTTTACGGACATGCCTGGTTGTGGCAGGGAGATGGGCAGAAGGCGGCAAATATCCTATATGCTTTTGCTAACCACGCGTCACCTCTTCTGGCCTGGCGGGAGGAGCAATCGCCCAGGGGAGAACCCTATAAAAAAGTGGGTGATATGCCCCATAACTGGGCATCAGCGGAGTTCATCAGGCTTACGGTTCACCTTCTGGCCCTCGACCGCGGCAACGAGTTGCATCTGTTTGAAGGCTTGCCGGTGCAATGGACCCGACCCGGGATGGTAACCCGTCTGGATGGGGTCGCTACACCATTCGGACCCCTGACTATGGAACTCAAGGTTGCTAAAAACGGTAAATCGGCTTTGCTCCGGGTCAACCCTCTGAGTGATCCGTCATGTACGAAAATTGTGGTTCATACCATCGGTTTGGCCCGTGGTAAGGAGCCTATCAGCCTAGACCCTCAAAAGGCTAACAAAATAACAATCAAGATCAGGTGACAACTAAGATCAAATAACAAATGACAAATCTGAAGGAAGTAAGAATTTATAGATTCGAATTGAGAGTTCTGAATTCTGAAGTTCCAGATTCAAGTATCGCTGGCTCTTCATTAACCCCAGACTTCAGTCTGGGATTCTGAACAAGGCATGTTCCGACACCCGATACCCGTACCCATGAAAAATTTTTACCGGCAAGAACCTGATGGAGGTGGTTCAACGGTTCAACCTCTATTGCGGCGGGGGCATCATCCCGCCCAAGTGGGGACTCGGTTTCTGGCAGCGCACACCCACGCTATACAATGAGAATGATGTGCGCACGGAAGCCGCTGGTTTTGAGCAGAATAATTTCCCACTGGATGTGGTGGGCCTTGAGCCCGGATGGCACAGCAAATCCTATCCCTGCGTCTGCAGATGATGACCCTCACCGATGAGATCTTCCGGAAGAAGAACGAGTGCACGTATGCACTCATCTGAAGAGTGGGTCCGCCGGATGCAGACCGTCTGCTTTTCCCCGATGGCTATGATCAATGCCTGGGCCGACGGCACCAAACCCTGGTCGTTCCCCGAAGTTTACAAGGCCTGCCAAGATGTTGCCTTCCTCCGGATGCAGCTCCTCCCCTATCTGTATTCTACGTTTGCCCAGTATTATTTCGAAGGCAAACCCCCGTTCCGCGCCATGCAACTGGTTGAGGGATTCCCTGCCACCGGGGAGATCAAAGATCAATATATGGTCGGTGATAATCTGCTGGTAGCTCCCCTTTTTACTGGCGAAACCGAACGAAAGGTGATCCTCCCTCCAGGCAAGTGGTATGATTTTTATACCGGCAGCCTGGCCGGCGAAGGAACCATTACAGTCAAACCCGGTTTGGATAAGATCCCGCTTTTTGTCCGCGATGGCGGCATTATTCCGATGATACCACCTGTTCGCCAGACATCGGAGTGGAATAACGATTTACCGCTTGAGGTCCGCGTTTATGGCAAAGCCGATGGGAGTTTCGATCTGTATAACGATGATGGAAGAACCTTCAATTTTGAGAAGGGTGAATATTCCATCCAGAGACTGGAAGTGAAGGCAGGTAAAGGCTCTGCACGGCAGACTGTATCCAATTCATTCGGCTATACCCGTATCAGTTGGAAACTTATTTGATTTCCATAACCAGCTTCAACCTGCCGCCGAATCCTTTCTGAATAATCCGGATCAGGGTCGATAATCTGATATCGGAAGCATCGTTCTCGATCCGGGAGATATAGGCTTTGTTTGTTCCACAACGAGCAGCCAGCTCTTCTTGTGTCATATTCAATCTCTTACGAGCCTCTTCGAGCAAGACCCCAAGTTTAAACGCTTCAAACTCCTGTTCCCATTTTTCCCTTTTCAGACTTCCGACAGGCCCGTATTTTTCAGTCAGAATCTCATTGAATGAGGTTAATCGACTTTCCTTTTTCATTAAAATACTCCTTCATAATGTTTAAAGCATTTTCTCAGGAACCCGATCCATTGTTTGCAGTATCATTAGTACAAACTCTGGCTTTTTCTGGACCTTTGGCGATCTGCTTTGATAAAACCGCTTAAATTAATCTCTGTATACTAAAACGCTCCGAAATTTTTCCACAAAGTTACCTATTTAGACAACAAAAACAATGATTCATCTTGAAAATTTTAGATGCAACGTTGTCCTTCAAATGGGAAAAAGCAAGAAGAAATTACGCTGCAGCTTTATCTTTCCAAAACCAATAAATCAATAACCTCTAACCTCTAACCTCTAACCTCTAACCTCTAACCTCTAACCTCTAACCTAAATCATAGTGCCCTCGCCTGTTTCTATTATCTTTGCGAATAAAACTGGCATCATGACCTCAAAAGAACGATTACTTGCCGCACTCAACCGTGAAAAACCCGACCGGTTGCCGGCATCCATCCACCAATGGCAGGACTATCATCTGAAAGAATATATGGGGGGAATCAGTGATCTTGAAGCATTTAAAAAGGTTGGTCTGGATGCTCAGATCCAGTATTTTGAGGAGATGGATCAGTTTTGGGTGGTGGACTCGGATCCCACACAGTTTAACACCAAAACCTGGAAAGATATCCCAATTGTGGTGAGCCGCGATCCCGAACAGCGTATCGTTCACCATAATATTCACACCCCTGATGGTATCCTCACCTACAAAACCGAAGGCAACCGTAAAACCACCTGGGTAACTGAACACCTGATCAAAAAGGATGAAGACATCTATCTGATCGGCAAATATATGCCGGTACCCAAACTCACCCTGGAACCAATCAGCAAGCGGTACGATGAGGTGGGCGATGCCGGAATCCTGCGCGGCTTTGTATGGGGTGATCAGGCCGGTTGCTGGCAGCATGCCGCCTGCTTGATGGATATCACAGCACTGATTTATGCTACTTTCGAAAAGCCGGATTGGGTGCATGAACTGCTCAATATCCTGATGAATAAAAAGCTTCAGTTTATCGAATCAATGAAGGGTGCAAAATTTGACCTGATTGAGACCGGCGGGGGCTCAGCCTCTTCAACCCTGATCTCCCCCAGCCTTCATGAAGAGTTCTGTTTGCCCTACGACCGGATCATGCATGATGCCCTGCACGATCTTGGATTCAAAATCACTTACCATACCTGCGGCGGAACCGTTGGCATCGAGGAGATGATCATCCGGAATGGCACCGATGCATCCGAAACCCTGGCCCCTCCAAGTGTTGGCGGCAACCAGGAACCGTGGGAATTCAAGGAGAAAGCAGGTAACCGCATCGCTCTCATCGGCGGGGTCGACCAGTTCAGCACCCTCTCGGAGGGTCCGGTCGAAAAGATCCGCAGCAATGTCCACGAACTGTTTGAGAAAGTGGGTTATCAAGGTGGCTATATCTGCTCCGCCTCCGACCATTTCTTCGAATGTCCGCCCGAACACCTTGTGGCATTTGCAGAGGCGGCGAAGGAATGCCAATATTGACGAGAATTGAAGAAGTAAGAATTTCTAGATTCGAATGCAGAATTCTGACTTCCGAAGTTGAAGATCCAAGTATCGTACGGGCCGGCCAGCAACTTATTTGACAGTCTTCAAATACCGGTACAAGTCGCTATCTGTGGTAATGATCAAACTGGTTTTGTCATCAAACGATTTGTCAAGGGTTTCCATGGCGCGCAGAAATGCGTACAAATCCCGGGCAGCAGCAGACTTATTGTATGCAGCTGCATAGATTTTCGTCGCCTCTGCATCAGCACGGCCCCGGATCTGTTCAGACTGTTTGAGAGCCTCAGACTGGATCTGGGCCAGGTCGCGCTCCTTGTTTCCCTGGATCTTCCGTGCCTCTCCCTGACCCTCTGACCGGAACCGATCGGCGATCCGGTTTCGTTCACTGATCATCCGATCGTATACATTATTGCGAACCTCCTCAACATAGTTCATCCGTTTAAATCGAAAATCAAGGATGATGATCCCCAGATCCGAGGTCCGTTCATTGGCCTTACTCAGGATCATTTTTTCGATTTTTTCACGACCCACTTTGATGGTGTCCAGGGATTCTACCTCCTGGAGATACTCTTCAGAAGTTTCAGGTATACGATTTGAAGACCTTACCAGATCGAGCAGCTCAAAACTGGCTACTGCATTTCTCGTCTCGCCGTCAAGGATATCATCGAGGCGGGATTGCCCCGACCGTTCATCGCGCAGACGCATATAAAACTGGAGCGGATCGGTAATCTGCCAACGGGCGTAGGTATCTACAAAAATGAATTTCTTGTCTTGAGTCGGCACCTGGTTGGGATCACCGTCCCACTTGAGATAGCGCTTATCGAAGCGCTGGACCTTCTGAACGAAAGGAACCTTAAAATTCAGCCCGGGATTGGTACGTGAGCCGCCAACCGGTTTTCCGAATTGAGTTACAATGGCCTGCTCTGTTTCATCAAGGATAAAAATACTTCCAAAAGCCAGGATGAGGACAACCAATCCTCCGATTATGTAAATTAGATATTTTGTTTTCATGGCTTACTTGTTTAGGGTGTCACGTTTTTTGTCAATATTCAGCAAAGGCAAAACATTTGTGCCCTTCTCATCCATAATGATCTTATCACCGATTTTGGGAAGGATCTTTTCAAGAGTCTCAAAATAAATCCGTTTTTTGGTCACCTCCGGAGCCTTCATATACTCCTTATAAAGAGAATTGAACCGGTCGGATTCACCTATGGAACGGTTCACACGGTTGAGTGCATAAGCCTCAGCGAGCTGAATGGTCTCCTCGGCCTCACCCCGGGCCCTCGGTATAACCTGATTGTACTCCGATTCAGCCTGATTGATGAGTGTCTCCCGCTCCTGTTGTGCCTGGTTGACAGCATTGAACGAAGGCTTGACCGATTCCGGCGGATTCACATCCTGCAAAACCACCTGTTCGATCCGGATGCCATTCTGATACTCCACACACATTTCCTGAAGGAGCGTTTCAACAGTAGATGCCACCGTTTGCCTGCCGACTGTCAGCACTTCGTTGACGGTGCGGTCTCCAACAACCTTGCGCATAGCAGCCTCCGACATATCCCGCAAGGCATCTTCCGCCTCCCGCACTTTGAACAGAAATTTGTATGAATCAACGATCCGGTACTGCACAACCCATTCTACATCGGCCAGATTCAGATCCCCTGTCAGCATAAGAGACTCGTCTTTAAAATTCTTGTCGGAATAGACTGTGCGGATATCGGCTGTGATAGTGCGGAATCCAAATTCCTGCTTTAACTGCCTCTGAACCGGTATTTTATATATCTTTTCCACACCTAAAGGCGCAATAAAATTTAGTCCGGGGTTAACCGTTCTGGTGAATTGTCCGAGAAAAAGCACAACGCCCTCTTCCTCCGGTTTTATAGTTTTCACCGACGTTGCCAGAATAAGCAGTAATAGCAATCCGGGAATGATTTTGCCAATGTTATACCTTATCCAGGCAATGATGTCTTCCATTTGTGGAGGTTGTGGTGTCATATTATTTAAATTTAATGGTTTTCGATAAGCGCCAGACCGCTAAGTTATTGGAGCATGTCTTTAATCTCTCAAGATAGACATAATTTGCGAGATAATTCAATGTATTTCATAAAACATAAGTAATGACAGCATGTTTCCCTGATAACAGGCGGAGGAGGATGGACGAATTTCCAGATTCGAATTGAGAGTTTTGAATTTTGAGGTAGAAGATTCAAGTTAGGAGCGGACCTATGCGTCCGCCCGTTAGTCCGAACGGCTTCCCCTGTCGTTCCAGCAGAAGCGGGAACCGATGAAGGTCAGAACGCCAATCCCGTTTCGAAGAAAATATCCTTATCTTCGTACTGATTATGAGTGCGACAGTTCAATATTGGATCGATATTTCCGACTACGATTTCGACACCGCGCAGGCGATGCTGAAAACCGGACGGTATCTTTATGTCGGTTTCATGTGCCATCAGGTGGTTGAAAAGATTTTGAAAGCGTATTTTGTCCATAACAAAGGTGACATCCCCCCCTATACACACAGCTTGTCCTATTTGTGTAGAATAACCAGCCTGGAATCTTTACTTAGCACTGAACAGACTGGATTCCTGGATGAATTGGAGCCATTAAACATTCAAGGAAGGTATCCTACCTACAAAGAGCTTATTATGAAGGGCTTGACACCGAGCACATGTAAAAAGATCATTCAAGAAACGAATACATTCCGTCAATGGGTCAAAGCGAAGTTATAAAAGAGCTATCACTATATAAGAGTCTCGTTTCCAGATATTTTGATCTGGAAAAAATGATTCTGTTCGGATCCTATGCCCGGGGAACTCAGCGTGAACATAGTGACATAGATGTTGCGGTTATCGTTCGCAAAATCGATGGTGATTTCTTTGCTACAACTCCAATTCTATGGAAACTAAGAAGAGATATCGATACCCGTATCGAGCCGATCCTCTTTGAAAAAGACAACGATCCCAGTGGATTCCTTGATGAGATAATTCGGACGGGGATAGAAATTCCATAGTGCTGTGGACGGCGGTTTGAGAAGTTGGAATTTCTAGATTCGAATTGACAGTTGTCGAGTAGGCCGGGGCATTTCAGCCCCAGCCTCTCACAGAACCGTACTTGACAGTTTCCCATCATACGGCTCTTCGTAACAAACTTACGGAAGCCAATTGAAATACTTCCGAATTATCATCATTGCAACAGTTGCGCGCTCAGCTCGGTCGGGTGCGTCTCCCTTTCCTTGCTGTTCGCTCGTGGCGCATCCGAATTCTGAAGTTGAAGATTCAGGTAGGGGCTGACCCATGCGTCCGCCCGTTCATTAAGGTTTGAGATCGGGGTATCGTACGGGCCGGCCTTAGAGCCGGCCTACCCCTTCCCTTGAACACCGAACCAATAACCACTAACCTCTAACCTCTAACCAACAATCCTCTTACAATATGTAACCTGATTCCGTCTTTTGCTTGCCGATTTGTTACATTTTTCAACCATTTTGCTTTAAGGCTTTGATATTTACTGCCGGTTTCGTTCCTTTGTCCGGTTTTTTTGCCTGGATTGCCAGGCTTTTGTTGACAAATTTAACAGGACAACTCGTATGAAATTGCCAGGCCAAACCCGGGTGCCGCTGAACGAAGAAGCGCGCGAACTGATCAACCTTTATGCCTCATTGGGCGACCGCGCCGCAAATATCCTGCCCGATGGGGTATTTGAGAAACTGAAAAATTTCATCCGGATTTGCCATGATGAGCAGATGGAGCCCGCTATCCAGAAGGCCGCCATCAGCCAGGCCCTCCTCGAAGTGAAAGAGGCCCTGCCCGGCTATACGGATATCAGCCTGATGCTCGCCCCGCACCGGAATTCAAAGGCATTCGAATTCTCTGCCCGACGCCAGACTTTCAAAAAACGGCTCCGCACCATCATCGATCAGGAATTGGTCAGCCCCGATGAAAAACAGCGGCTCGAAAATATCCTCCGCCTTCACGATTTCTCAGTAGGTACCCCACCCGTCACCCAGGAAACCATCGATTTTCTTTACCGTATACTGGTCGGGGATGAAGTTCGGGTGTTGCGCAAGTTCCGTGATGTGCTCGGGATCAACGAGGATATCGAAGAGGCCCAATGGAACTACCTGCTCGATGTGCTCGACCAGATGGTCAACCAATCTACTCACTATACCACCGGTGCTGAAAAGGAAAATTTCCTCGCCCGGACCGAATCAACAGTTAATTTCAAAGGCCTGAACGGCCTGATCCGTACGCTCGTTTCGGGGAATGCCGATACCAGCATCCGTCTGCTGAAGGAGGAGGTTTTCACCCCGAATTCGGTTAAAGTCATTGAATTTGAAGATCCTGAATCTTTCCTTCAAACCATGCAGGATGATCCGGTATCGATCTTTGCCGTCCGCATCAGCTCCATGCGCCGGAATATTTTCAGCAGGCCCGAATTTGCCAACTACCTCGTTCGGTGTGTATTCATCGACGATTCGCCCGAATCCCGCGCCACCAATACCAGTCTGGTTTTTGCCTTCCACAACGGGATTATCAACACCCTCAACAAGGTGCATACCCGCAAAATGGGCACCCCGGCCAATACCCAGATGAACCTGCGGCTGATCCTCGACAAGGTAAACGCGCAGAATATCAGGAAATTCAAGGAAAAGATCGATAAGAAAATCAAGGAATATGATCAGGAAATCATCGATCTGAAAAAAGAGCAGTTGGCCGAGCCCGACAGCCCTGAACAGGATGTCATCCTCTATAAGTTCGATGAATTTGCCAGCCAACTGATCAAGGACCGGTACACCCTGTCGAAGTTGCGTCAGTACCTGGTTCTCATCGAGCAGGTGCGCGAACCGGCCGCTCATAAAAAGGTCAACCGCGAGCTAATCACCGAATTTGAAGACCGCACCCGCGATTATTTCTATTCGGGAAACAAGAATCTCGGGATCGCAACCATCGTCGAGGGCGGTGGCCGGGCCCAGATCCGCACGTATGGCGAATATTTGCTCCAACGGAAACTGAAACCGGTGAGCGAGGATATCGTCCACCGCTGCCAGGTTATCCTGGATGTGATCCCGAATACTTATCAGCGAACGCTGCATAACCATTTTCATAAAAACTTTGGTATCAACCTGTTTCTTGAGAAATACAAGGCATTTCTCACCAAGGTTGAAAACGAAGCCGATAACCGCGGCCGCTTCCGTAATTTCCTGATCGATCTGGGCATCAAAGACCGTTACGATCAGAAAAATCAGGCCGATCAGGAGATTATAAAGGATTTCCTGAGCAAACTCGGTACACTCGACAAAACTTCGGTATCCGATGACGTCCAAATGATTATCCGCGACCTCCTCTTCTGGAAAGGCCGTCAGCCCAACCCGTTCATCTATTTCGTGGAAGAGGCCTCGTGGGAATACCGCGATCTGTTTCCGCCTGACCGGTTCGACATCAATCCGTTCGATATCAACATCGAATTGTATGAGAACGGAAGAGTTGATTTCGAACGGCTCCAGACTAAGCTCGAATTGATCCGCGACACCTTTCACCTGTTCGACGATACCGGAATGCTGTGGGACCGGTTCTGCGAAAACACCGTCTTTGTAATCAACGACCCTTCGAACCCGACCGGATACACCGACTTCAACAACCAGGCGCTGATCGCATTCCTGAAGTTCCTGAATAAGACACAGTTCACCCTGTTCCTCGATGAGGCCTACAACGATGCTGTCAAGCTCGATGACCCCGAGGAGCCCAAATGGCGGACCATATCGAGGTATATCATGAACAATTTTGCCTCGTTCCCTACACTCGGCATGGTGACCTCACTTTCCACCACCAAAAACCTCGGCGCCACCGGCGACCGGCTGGGATCCATTGCGGCCACTCCGGTGAGGCAGGATGTGATCGATTACGCGAGGAAAATTTTCTCACCCGACCGGGCCAACACAAACTCCTTGTTCATGCTCGTGAATGTGCTTGAGGTTGCGGAACTTGCCAAAACAATCAAGATCCGGATGGACGAAAATCTTCCTAAAGATGCTTCACGCCACAAGATCAAATCCAAGCTCGAAGAGTACATCAAAGCCGCTATCCAGGCGAATAAACCAGAGAAAGGCTCAAGCAAATCGGGCAAGGGTCGACGCTTTTCGCTGTTTGAAGGGAGTCCACTCCATCTTTTCCTGCTGGATGAACTTCGCTCACTCGACCAGCTCGATGTACTCGAACTGCCGGATGATTTCAAATACAAAGGCGAACCCTTCTTTTCCTATTATAAAGATCATATAGTCAAATCATTAAACAGATTCCGAATCAATAAGGAATTCCGCGGCGAATCAAACCGCCGGATGGATATCGCCAAACAGGTAGCGGAGGAAGTTCTGTCGCAACGGCCGGATTCGGGCGTTACTTATCTGGATTCCGACGGGTCCTATCTGTTCAACCTGCATATCCTTAACCTGCCATCGTTCCATGAGCTAGAGGCTTTTGCAACCGCATTAGCCGGGGAACGCGGTCTGGCGATTTTACCGTATCAAACCGGATTTGTCCGCTTCGCACTCGGCGATTATCTGGATGGCACCGAGGCTTCCTATAAAGTTTTCCGTAAGGAGCTGGAAACTGGACTGGTACTGTTCCTCGACTATTGGGAAAAATATCAGGCACTTCTTTCGGGCGATCCGGCCCGCACCAAAGATCCTGCGACCATTATTTTGGCGGTTTTCCCAAAACAAGCCGGTGCCGATTATGCCCGCACCATCCTGGCCGATTATGCTGCCATATCTGGTCTGGCTAAAACCGTTAACCGGTCCCTGCGGATCCGCGATATTAAGTCGGTAAACCTGCCGTTTGCCGCCGATTGCGGAGTGACTATTCACACCATCGCCACCTCAAAAAACAGTGTGATCGAGTTTTTTGACCAGATCGGCAATTGTCCCGATCTGGAATCATTCGTAGCAAGCAAGGCATTCACCAAAGTGTACGAGACTCTGCTGCCTCAGGTTTATAAGAATATTCCTGCCCTGCGCGATCTGGATTACAATGAGGTGACTGCGCGATTTGGGAAAAGTACCATTCAGAAATTTATCCGTTCGAAGAAGGAGTTTCAGCCCGATCATCATATCCTTGATGAGCTGGATGAGCTCCTGATAATGAAGGAGATCCTGATGGAACTCGAAAACCTGCTATTCTCTGATTTCAAAGTTAAACTACTGGCCCTTAAGGTGAACGGAGACGATCTTGGTGGAGACCTTGCACGATTGGAAGGTTACAATCAGATCCTTCGCAAATATATCGGCGAACTGTTCCTTCATTTCGGGTTGCCCTTTGACCAGCGTTTGAAGGAGCCGGGACTGAAGGAACTGTTCAACCGTACGCTTGGCCTGTTCTGCGAGATTACCGGTATCCGTGCCGATGTTTTCAACCATTCGCTCGGATTGATCGAACTGCGCGACCGGTTAAACCATTTCGATCAGCCATTCCCGTCGGATCCCAGGCCGGCCCTGGTCGAGATCACGTATCAATTTATTAAGGAAGAAGCACTGAAAGATTCAACGGGGTCCGATTTGCTGTGGATGGATTACCTCCTCACCGGAACCGATGTTTTCGTTAAAGCCTGGAAAGGGCGTGTTGAAAAACTGACCGAAGGCATCCGCAAACTCGGCAACGGTGAAGCTGGTTTGCTCGCTGCCTCTTACTTACTCGATGTTTTCCCCGATGAGTGCCGGTACATCTGGCAGAGCTGCATGAAAGCAGCCGGTCAGCTGGTTGTAACCGCTGACCTGCCGGAAACGGTGAGAACACAGGTCCTTTTCCTCACCGGCCGGATGAATGCCACGCGGTCGACAGATCTGTTCACCCGTTACAACCACTACATTTCCAGAATGGTACAATACGAATATCTGCCTCAGAATTCATCCATCAATGAGATGATTCAGCACGGCTATTCGCTCCATACCGATTTTACCATGGATAATATCCTCTCCCGGAAGCCGGAATTCAGCGAACTCCGCTGGATCAACCGGGTCATGGAGCAATGCGGTGTAATTGCCGCTGAGAAGGATGTCCAAACCCATACGCGCATCGCCACAGATGCCAAGAAACGTGAATATCCCTTCCACAAGATCGATCGCACCGGCTATGAGCCTGAGCCGTTCGACCAGAGTGGCGGCGGTACCCCGAGAGATTTTATCAAACAGATGAAAACCCGGCCAACGGCTGCTTTCTTTGGAAACCGCATAGCCAGATTCACTGATACGCTTGATCCTGAGGATTATCGTTGTAATATTCATGACCAGGGATTGGTGCGGGAGCTCTACATCTTTCACAAATCCTATCTGAAATACCTGACCGATAATTTCAGGCTGCTGGGTCCTCAAACGATCTCATTAGCTGAGGTTAAGGAGTTTGTTCCTGATATCGTGCTGTTTTACGGCGCCCCGGAAAAGGTGATTTCCTATCCAAGGATCGGATATTTCGATCTGAAAGGCCCGAATGGAAATATCAAGACGATTGTAACCCCGCTCAAGCGTAAGGTGGATTATTTCGGCGATATCAAGAAGCCCAGACTTACCTTGTTAAACGAAAAAGTGAAGGAGCTCGGCGGCATGCCGGTACACGGTTCGCTGTTCGCGATTGAAGAAGAAGACGGCAGCCTGTTTGTGGTATTGATCAGCGGGGATAGCGGCGTGGGCAAGTCGGAGATGTTGGCAGCGCTGATGCTGAAATGGTTACGAAAAGACCTGAAAGGGATTCGCTCTATCCGGATGATTGCCGGGGATATGCTTCACGTTTTCCCGGATGACCAGGGGAACCTGTATGGGATCGGCAGTGAGATCGGTGATTTTTCGAGAGTTACGGATTTTGATCCGGATTTTATCAGACAATATAAAAGTCTTTTTGAAAGCAGTGCCGACAGCAACCGGGAGGATCTGAATTCACGCAGCACCATATCCGGACTGTGTGATATCAGGATGCCTTTCAAAATTGATATATTCCTCACAGCCAGCAACTTTTCAAGGGATGAAGCCGGTATCCGGCGGTATGCCAATCCGGAGAACTTCATTCTCTACCGGGAGAGCCACGGTGAGCGTAAAGAGAAGGCAACCAGCTCCGATTATCCGCACATTCAGCGAACTCTGTTGAGGTACACAGCTGACAAACAGATCGTTGAACTATTGGGCCGGCACGGTTCCTATCTGGATGACATTCTGGACTGGATACCGGATCCGCACACAGGTAAAGTTTATCTGGGCTCATCATTCAAGCTGATGGACAAGATCGATCTGGAAGAGGTGGTTTCAGAAATCTTCCGGGGAAAATCCTTTACCAAAAGCCATCAGGCCTTTACGATCGGAAAGATCCGCTTCGATATCATCAAGAATCGCTTTCATGCAATCGCCACCGGAGATGCAGGAGAGGAAACTTTCATGATCGACCGCGATTTCTTCGGGAAAATGTTCAACGCGCTGGCCAGCACCCCGGCAGGAAACCCTTTTATCGCAGAGAAGGAGGAACTAGCTATCCGTCAGCATCTTATAAGAATACTGAAAGGCGGATCCGACGGATGCGGCCTGGGAAGAAAAATCCAGTTGGGTATCCTGTCGACGGATCTTGGTAAAAAGGGAAAAGAAATCTCCGGACCTCAAAAGGCTGCGGATGATTTGCTACGGCTGATCAGGGAGGTTCGCCTGCAGAAACCCGAGATTTCCCGTCACAAACTTCTTGTCCGCCAGGCCATTCAGGAGAAATATGGTCAGATCCTGCCAGCCAATGAAGTCAGTGCTGAAATCTTCCGGTACAATTTTTATCTGTATCAGATTGAAGGGATGAAAAAGGCGCGGTTTGTGCGGCTTGATCATCAGGAAGTGCCTGTCGATCTTAGCCGCCTGCGCGGATTCAGCCCTGTTGATCCGGGTAACGCATTCAGCCCGTTGCTGCTGACCCCTACATTGAATATCGAGCTTAATGCCATCAGCGAAACTTACCGGCAATTGATGGCCCTGCCCAACAGTCCGGAATTTGCTGCCGGGTTTATGGACCAGGTTGGAAGCCTGTATGTTGCCAAGGGATACAGCACGGAAGTTGTGATCAACAACCTGATCATTCAATTATTGCTCCTGAACGGATACATTACGGTGCATGACCTTGCCAGGGGAAGAATCAGCGAGAAAGTAAACCGGGAAACGGTTGCTTCGGCAAAGTTTGCTGTTTGCCAGGTGTTAATGCCAGAAGGCCCTGATAATGACAAAAATACCTAAGGCCATCAGGATCACCCCTGTTATGCGAAACAATCTGGTCATCACCTTTTCGGTGATCACTTTGCGCAATTTGTGGGAAAACATGATTTTCATGAGATCACAAGCGATCAGGGTAAAAATGGTGCTCGCAAAGTAGTAGAGGATATGCACGCCGTGGAGATCAAGGCTGGTAACTGCAACAATCATGGCACCAAACCAGAAAACAAGTACACCTGGATTGAGGGTATTGATCAAAAAACCTTTCACGAGCAGGATCAGCACTCCCACCCCGCCAAGCGGCTTAACCGTTTCATCAGGTTTCCTGAGAAAATAGGTAAGGCCAAAGAAAAGGAATGCACCCCCGGCCACCAGTTTGAAGATGATATTGTTTTTGATCGGCTGCATCAGTTCAGAGGCTCCGTAATAAGCAACAATTATGCAGCTGATATCACTTAACCAGACACCGGAATTGAGTAAAATGGCAGCTTTGGCTCCACGCCTCATTAACGTTTCCATCACCGTAAAAAAGGTGGGGCCCAGATATGCACTAAGCAGGAGACCGGTTAGAACTCCTTTAATTATAATTAGCAGGATCATAATTTTACTGTTACTGTAACCGGAAAGTCAATGGTAACCTTAAGGATACTTACTACATCGTCTCTTTCTTCCATGTTCCTAAAAAACATTCCCAATCTTTGGATAATCCGTTCAAAACTCTGGGAAACTTATGCTGCCCTCCCTCTTTACCTTTGAATTTCAGAAAATCATAGAAAACCTGATTGGGCACCAATTCAACGAATACTTGCTTCAGGGCAGCCTGCCGCTCCACAGCATAATCATCATTGAGCAGTTTCAGGGCCTTGTCCAATCTTTCCTTAACTTCCTCACTCCTAACTCCCTCACTGTCTATACCAAGGTACCACTTATGAGCGAACAATCCCTGGTACGAGATCCCCTGAACCGTAAACTCCTTGATATCGATTCCCATCTCCTCCGAAACCATCTGCACTGCCCGGCTCATATTGTCGACCGACAGATGTTCTCCGCAAAGGCTGAGAAAATGCTTGGTCCGACCGGTAATCACGATTTTTGCTTTCGATTTATCGGTAAAACGGATGGTATCGCCGATTAAGTATCTCCATGCACCGGCACAAGTTGAAATGAGCAAGGCATATTCGCGTCCTTCTTCTACCTCCTTGAGTGTCACAACCTCAGGATTCTCAGTCATCATCCCGTCGGAGTTGAAATTCAGGCTGTCGAACGGAACGAACTCGAAGAAAATCCCATTATCGAGTACAAGCTGCATATCCGAATCCTTTTCATTCTGAAATGCAAGAAATCCTTCGGAAGCCAGATAGGTTTCGAGGTATATCACCTTTTCGCCGAGCAACTTGCTAAAACTCTTCTTATAAGGTTCAAAGCTCACGCCACCATGAGCAAACACTTTGAAATTAGGCCAGATTTCATGAATATTGTTCAGATTATACCGGGCGATTATCTTTTCGATAAGAATCTGAACCCAGGCCGGAACACCAGATATTCCCCCGATATCCCAGTTGGGTGCCTGGGCTACCATTTTTTCGATTTTGGTTGCCCAGTCCTTCTCTTTGGCGATCGGTTTCCCTGGTTTATAGAAACTATTGAACCAGAAAGGCAACCTGCCCGCCAATATTCCGCTCAGATCGCCTTCGAAGTAGGTTTGCATTTTTGTCAGGGAAGTAGACCCACCGAGCATCAAAGCTGATTTTTCATAAAATCTTGGTGGGAGGTGATAGTCGGAAAGTGCCAGCAGCTGCCTGATTCCGATTTTCCGGATCGCCCGGATCATATCATTGGTTAAGGGTACCCGCTTAGAAGAATCGTTAGAGGTACCGGAAGTCAGGCTAAAATATTTCACTTTTCCCGGCCAGCATACATTTTTCTGATCGCCGGTCAGGAGTTTATGCCACCATTCCGTATAGATTTTCTCGTAATAGTAAATCGGGACTTTCTGTTGGAACTGCTTAACCGGATCAGAGGCGGATAAAATCTCCTCAAAACCATAAGCCCTGCCTATCTGTGTATTACGGGCCCGGGTCAGTAATTTTTTCAGGGTTTTTACCTGTGCATCCTGCCCTATCGGTTGTTTGCGCTTGAAGTTTGCACTTCTTTTTCGCACCACATTGTTAAGTAGCGCACCAACAACTGCCATAAGACTACCCTTTTTTAGTGACAGGATAAAAATAGACTTTTTTACAATAAATCGAATGGTTTTATATCTTAGGGGTTACAACCTAACCTAACCATTATGAATATTGACTATGTAAGATCCTTCTTTCCAGGGTTGGAATCATCCTGGATTTTTATGGATAATGCCGGTGGGTCGCAGATCGCCCGTCCGGTGATCGACCGGATGCATGAGTTTTACCGGACATCCTATGTACAGCTCGGTGCGAGCTATTTACCTTCCAGGCTGGGATGTTGATTTCTATGTTTTCAGCTTTTACAAAACTTATGGACCGCATTACGCCATGCTGTATGGGAAAAAAGCCATTCTTCTTGAATTACCCGGGATCGAGCAAAATGATTTTCGGAACAGGCTCGAACAGGTATCCGGCCTGATTCAACACCATGAACATCAGCTCAGCAGCAAGCTTCTGGAATACCTTAACACAAAACCGCATGTGCGCATTATTGGTCAGGCAGCCGCCACGGAAACGCGTGTTCCAACCGTTTCTTTTGTTATCGAAAATACTGATAGCGAATCAATTGTACAAAAGATGGATCAGCACCGGATCGGAATCCGGTTTGGTGATTTCTACGCCAAACGCCTGATCGAATTCCTGGGACTGGCCGAACAGAACGGGGTGGTGAGGGTTTCGATGGTACATTATAATACATTGGAGGAGGTCGACAAATTGATCGCAGCATTAGATAAGATATTGGTGTAGGGGCGACCCGCGGTCGCCTGATGTTTTTTTTTGCGACCCGCGATCGCTTAATATCCAGATCGATTTCTGATAATTCTTGACGGTTTGGAATTCCGGTTTCCGGTGTGAAGGGTATAAACCCCGGACCCAGACTTTTCTGAATTACCGTTTATAATTACAGTCCGGGTTGGGTAAGTTTGTAATTGATCAATTCTTCTTGGCAAATGAGAAGCCAAGAAATTGTTTTTAAAAACAGTCGCAATCATTGTCCATTCTAACTACTTCTAATATACCTTTGCGCAATATTTTACCAAATTATGTCTGCTCTGAAAATTGCGGTGATTGGGTTGGGTCAGTTCGGTCGGGCTATTGCCACAGCACTAACAAAATGCGGTGCGGAGGTTCTGGCCATTGACAATCGTGAAGAGGTGATTGATAATATGTCGGACCAGGTATCTGCCGCTGTAGCCCTGGATGCTACAGACAAAAAAGCGCTCATGTCGGTGAACATAACCGATATGGATGCGGTGGTGGTGGCCATTGGTCAGGATATGGAACAACTTCTGCTCACAACGGTTCTGGTTCTGGAATTGGGTTGTAAGAGAGTAATAGCGAGGGCTACCGGGAAAAGGGTGAGGCTGATCCTGGAGAAAATAGGTGTTCATGAGGTTTTGAGTCCGGAGGTTGAGGTTGGGCAGATTGTTGCCGAACGGTTGACCAATCCGAACCTGGTCTCCTATCTTCAACTCCCTGATAATTACAGGATAGCAGAAATAAAAACGCCTCGGCAAATCATCGGCAGAACTCTTGGAAATGTTAACCTTCGCGAAAGATATCGGCTCTCCCTGGTAACGGTAAAATCGATAAAAGAAGGCGAAAGCCATATTGAAGGGGTTGTAGATTACGAATTTAAAATCGACAGTTGCCACACACTGGTCCTGTTTGGTCAGAATAAGGACCTTGAACGGTTTGTAGCAATCAATCAATAAATCCCTTAATGCCGTTAAAGGAAGAAATCCAGCAATTACGGGAACGGATTAATCTAAGGCTTTTTTCCAGTAAAAACCGGATGATGTCTGTTCTGACGTGGGGAACATTCATCTTTTCCTTATTCTCCCTGCTGGCTATTGTCTATTATTACGGATATCCTCAGACACCGGCCACCCTAAAAACCGTTTATCTCATTATCCGCGCCAGCATTTGGTTTTACATACTAAAATACCTGATCCGTGTTTTTTATGATTTCCATCCCGGGTATTTTATCCGTGATAACAGGATGGATTCGTTGGTATTTGTTTTTATGGTAATTGAAGAAATCTTCTTCATCATTTTCGGACACCAGGCATTGAACAGCCTTTTCATGAAAGTGATGAATATTCCCATCGGCGATGTTTCCATCCTCGCTGTTCAGCTTTATTTCTTCATCATCGTCGGTCTGGAGCTGGGAAAAGCCGCTGCAAAAATTTCAAAATTAAAGATCTCGCCAGCAAGACTTCTCGCCCTCTCATTTCTTTCCCTGATTGCTTTCGGAACTGCTATGCTGATGCTTCCGGAAATGACCACCCATGGAATTTCTTTTATCGACTCGCTTTTTACCTCAACCAGTGCGGTGTGCGTTACCGGATTGACTTCGGTAGACACGGCCACTGCCTTTACGCATAAAGGTCACTGGATTATTATGATACTCATACAGTTAGGAGGTATTAACATCCTGGCATTTGCGGCATTTTTCACCATTTTTTATCGCGATTCTTCAAGTATTAAATATCAATCCCTGATCAAAGACCTCCTGGATACCGACGAAATGTCCAAATCGCGCTCGATACTTCGGAGTATTATTGTTTTTTCGTTTCTCATTGAGGCAGTTGGCATTGCAGTGGTTTACTTTTCCTGGGGGCCCTCCGTGGAATTCAAGGAGGGGCAGAGCCGCCTGTTCTTTTCCATGTTTCATTGCATTTCCGCATTTAACAACGCGGGACTCAGTCTGTATACCAATAATTTCTTCGAGGAAGGGGTAAGGCTGTCCTGGGGAGTTCATGGGGTGATAGCCATGCTGGTTTTCCTGGGCGGGATCGGTTTTCCTGTTCTTCAGGATTTTGCCAGCCTTCGGAAAAAATCGGTCAATCCCCTGTTTTACTATAAGTACTTACAACCCAGCTCACGCATTGCTTTGCGAACCTCGTTTTTCCTGATTATCGGAGGGGCGCTTGCATTCTTTTTTCTCTATCCGGTTCATCCCGACGACGTTTCAACCGGTGGAAGGGTGATGCAATCAGTTTTTCATTCAGTAATATCCCGTACCGCAGGATTTAATTCGGTTGATATTGGCAAGTTCAGTGAACCGCTGATTTTGATTTTTGCTTTCCTGATGTTTATCGGCGCTTCCCCTGGGTCAACCGGCGGAGGTATCAAAACTACCACTTTTGCAGTAATACTGAAATCTACCTATATGGCCGTCAGGGGTACCAAACATCTTACCTTTCTGCAGCACACCCTGCGCCCTGCTCTGATTCAGCGTGCCATATCGATAGCGGTTATTTATTCCTGCCTGTTTCTCATGGGTACCATCTGCCTGTCTATTGCGGAGCCCCATATCAATGTTATGCATCTTGTTTTCGAGGAAGTATCTGCACTTTCAACTGTCGGACTTAGCATGGGTATCACCTCCTCCCTCGGTGTAACCGCCAAAAGCATCCTGGTCCTATCCATGTTTGTAGGCCGCATCGGATCACTAACCATCATTCTTGCTCTGATCCGCAGAGCCACTTCCGTTCAGTATGCCTATTCCCACACCAACGTGCTGATCGGATAATTTTTCTATTTGTAACGTTTGTTACTATTTAGAATCATTCTAAATTATTTCTTTACGGAAGATTTCGTACCTTTTATAGTTAAAGAGATATTATGAGTGAATTGATTAATAATTCAGATCGTCGCAAGCACATCCTTAAGGGATTGCTATTGAAAATCCACCAGGGAATCGATCCCGAAAAGGTTAAAGCCGAACTCGTGGAAGTACTGAAGCAGGTGCCATACGGGGAAGTGGTGGAAGTTGAGCAACAACTTATAGAAGAGGGCCTTCCGCCCGAGGAAATCCAGAAATTCTGCGATGTCCATTCACTGGTACTGGAAGGCAGTATCGACCTGTCGGGTGCCAGGTCGATCCCTCCGGGCCACCCCGTCGATACTTTTATCCAGGAGAATAAGGAACTTCTGAAAGTGGTGGATTTGGCAGCCGAATTGCTCGACCAGGTAAAAAAAATGCAGGAGACTGACGACCCGGCACCGGTGGTGCTCAAACTCCTGTCGGCATTTAACAGTCTGCTCGATGTTGATAAGCATTATCAGAGAAAAGAATATCTGGTATTTCCATTCCTCGAAAAAGCCGGCATTACCGGTCCGCCGACGGTAATGTGGGGAAGGCACGATGAGATCCGCAATCTGCTGAAGGGCTGTGTCGAAGTTTTACGCACCGGCGGGCTCTCCCCGGCAGATATACTCTCGGCATTTGACCTTCTGTTCAATCCGGCATTGCAGGGTATAGAGGACATGATTAAAAAAGAGGAGGGGATTTTATTTCCGATGAGCCTTGATCATCTCACCGACCAAAACTGGTGGGACGTTTACCAGCAGACCCTTCCTATCGGGTTTTGCCTGTATGATCCCCAGGTGGAATGGAAACCTGCAGGAATGGAGGAAACAACCGATGACACCTCACAAATTCACGGTAATTCGATCCAACTCCCTTCGGGCAGCTTCACGGCAGCCGAACTTATGGCCATACTTAACACCCTGCCGGTGGACATAACTTTCGTTGATAAGAACGACAAGGTCAAATACTTCTCCCAGGGAGCTCACAGGATCTTTACCCGTAGCCGTTCGATCATTAACAGGGATGTTCGCTTATGCCACCCGCCGGCCAGCGTTCATATCGTCGAAAAAATTATCAATGATTTTAAAAGCGGTGCGGCCAGTCATGCCCCATTCTGGATACAGATGCAAGGCAAATTCATTTATATCGAATATTATGCCCTTCGAGATGAAAACGGTGAATATCTGGGAACCCTCGAGGTTTCGCAGGACCTTACTGAACTTCGAAAACTTGAAGGGGAGCAGCGGATTGTGTCTTACAAATGATTATGGAACAAAAACTGATAATAACCCCGAAAACAAAAATCCTCGATCTGATCACGGATTATCCGGAATTGGAAGAGATACTGTTCGATATAAGCCCTGCATTTAAAAAGCTGAAAAATCCGGTATTGCGGCGGACCGTTGCCCGAGTGACCACTTTGCAGCAGGCAGCGCTCGTTGGCGGAATCAAAGTGGAAGATCTGGTGAACAGGCTGCGGCAGGTTTCCGGACAAGGGCATTTGGATACTGTCGTAGAGACGCATAATTATACGTCTCTACAGCCAGTCCCTATCTGGTTTGCTGCGGATAAAGTCACCCGGCACCTGGATGCCCGCGAGATGCTGAATCGTGGGGAACATCCGGTTGGGCAGGTGCTTGCCGACCTTCACAATATGCCTGAAAATGAGATCTATGAGCTGATCGCACCCTTTTTTCCTGCTCCCCTCATCGATAAAGCTTCCGGAATCGGATTCGACAATTATGTTGTGGAGGTGAGCCCGGAGGAATTCAGGGTATATTTCGTGAGGGAGTGAGGACGTCAGGGCGTATAGAGACGGATGATCATCCGTCTCTACAATTGCCTTAACTTAGCCCCCATGATAACCCTACTGATTATTGAAGACGAACGTTCGCTGAGGGAATCGATGGTATCATACCTCGAACCCGGCGGATACCGCTGTATAACTGCCGGAACTTACCATGAAGCGATGAAGGCGATCGATCGATATGATTATTACTGCGTGGTCGTTGACCTCAATCTTCCGGATGGTGATGGCCTGAAAATCATTAGGTTACTGAAAGAGAACCAAGCCAAATGCGGGATAATTGTGATCTCGGCCCGTGATACCCTGAACGACCGGATCCTGGGTTTGCAAACAGGTGCCGACGACTACCTGGTTAAACCTTTTGACCTCTCTGAACTGAACGCCCGGATTCAATCCGTGATCCGCCGTACTCGTTATACCGGTCAGAATTATGTGATATTCAGAGAACTTATTATGGATCCCGAAGGTAAAACGGCGGTTCTGAACGGAGAGCAAATGGAGCTCACCAGAAAAGAATTCGACATGTTGATGTATCTCATTACCAATAAAAATCGCGTAATCACCAAAGATGCCATCGCTGAACATATCTGGGGCGACAGTATCTATGGAACCGACTATACCGAGTTGGTTTACACCCACATGAAAAACCTGAGGAAAAAGCTGCAGGCAAAAACGGGGATCGATTGGATACAGACAGTTTATGGATCAGGATACCGAATTACGGAGGAGAGATGAAACTGCAAACCCAATCCTCGATCTACCTGTCTTCCTTTTCACTGGTGGTATTTGTTCTGATCGGAATCGTCCTGTACTCGCTTTTACGAAAGCTTAGCAACGATGAACTGGATGCCATACTTCGTCAGGAACGAACCGAAGTCCTGTCCAATCCAGAATTGTTGCTGATAGCCAACCAGGCAGGTGCACCATTTTTCAGCCGGTTGATCGCAAGGGAAATCGCAAAATTTCCTGGTGATACTGAAGTTTTCTACGACAGCGTAAGTCTGATAAAGGGGTCCAGCGAAAAGTCTTCAATCCGGTGTCTTAGATTTTATGAAATCGTTCAGGATCAGCCGGTTGAATTTATCCTCTTCAAATCGAAATTACCTGCCGAACAATTGGTACAGCAGATCATCCTCCTGATGACGCTGATTGCCATCCTTTCTCTGTTAGGTATTTTCCTGCTCAACCGATTTGCGTTCAGGAGAATCTGGAGGGATTTTTACAACACCATCCAGGCACTTAAAAACTATGGCCCCAATCAGAAAGCCTTACGACTTCCGGGATCCCGCATCAACGAATTCAGGACTCTGAATGAAGAGATCGAAAAAATGACCCGGAGGGTTTCTGACACCTATGACAATCTCCACAACTTTACTTCGCACACAACCCATGAGATTCAGACTCCATTGGCTGTAATTCGCTTAAAAAGCGAACTTCTGATGCAAACTTCAAATCTGAATGACGAACAACTCCAACTGATCCAGTCGATTGGAGATAACAGCAGGCATCTTTCCCGGTTAAACCGGTCGTTGGCCCTGCTATTCAAGATTGACCATCAGCATTATTCCTCCACCGGAATATTCTATCCGGCATCCGGGATCTTTCGTCAGCTCGACAATCTTAACGAACTTATTGACATAAAAGAACTTAAGCTGGCAACCCGACTGCCAGCCGAAATAACGGTGCCGATGGATCCATCCCTTGGGGATATTCTGGTTCACAACCTGGTAAAAAATGCCATCGTGCACAATCAACAGGGTGGTATTCTGGAAATAGACCTTCAGCCCGGTATGCTTAGGGTTGTTAATAATGGCCCGGAACTATCTCATCCGACTGATCATTATTTTTCGGAATTCATTAAAGAACCGGATTCCAAAGGATTAGGCCTTGGATTAGCACTGGTCAGGAAAATCTGCGAAGTGTGCGACCTCTCCGTAAAATATATCAATGCCGACGGTTTACATCAATTTGAGATTCATTGGTTTGAAAAAAATAACAAACGAGGGTGAATCTTCAGTTTTTCTTCAGAATTGGGCTCTACTTTTGAATCGTTGATTTGAAATTAGTATTTGTTGATAGTTTGTGGGGAGGCGTAGTGATCTTAACAGTCATTACGCCTTTCTGCTTTAGTAGAGACGGATGATCATCCGTCTCTACAACTTTTAAAAGT
>Ga0265292_1001092_pt1 | contig 26508 bp, 25 predicted proteins | sample Munlanlewell296A_FD_189080 | JGI IMG/M metagenome (GOLD analysis project Ga0265292, IMG submission 189080) | Leachate microbial communities from a municipal landfill in Southern Ontario, Canada - Leachate well 296A | ecosystem: Engineered > Solid waste > Landfill > Unclassified | place: Canada... | reverse complement strand
CCCAGGTCCCAGATGGTTTTCGGAGCAATTTTCAACAACCAGTCCCCCACCAAAACTTTCTTGTGTTCGAAAGCGAAGTCGGTGTAGTTGTTGGCTGCATAATAATCGGCCCATTCGGTCCCGGCGGGCTTCCATTCCAACTTGCGGACGGTGGCACGGAGACTCTCAATCAGGCCGAGAAAAGCATCCTTGCTCATTTTGCGTCCGCCACGCGCCTCGGTCACGGCAACATCCGCATAGCGTTTCTGTACACTGGCGTGCAAATGGATGTGCGTCGAAAGCCCCAAATTCCAGCGGGTGCGTCCGGGAAGCAATTGGCTGGCAAGGTCAAGCGGAACACCGTCAATATAGACGCGCAGCAATTGGTTCAAGCGCACATCCCGGTACGCCATCAGCGCCAGCGGCGCCAGGAAGTGCTGGCAGAACTGCCGGTAGGCCACCCACGGCTCGCCCTCTTTGCAAGTTTCAAAGGAAAGCGTGTCAATCAGCGTCGGCTTTCCCCTGTGAAACTGGATGTTATACGCGCTGGCATCCTTGAGCGACATGCCCAGCTTGAGAGCACGCTTCTGGATGGACAGGGTCGTCAGGGCCGCGTCCTTCAACTGCCCAAAGGACCATTCGTATGGATACGAGATGAACGGCACCCGCTCCGGGCAGAGGACTTTGAACGACCGTTTTTCGTCAGCAGGCTGGGTGTCCGATTCCGTGTGCGGGACGAGCAGTCCGGTCTTGACCAGTTTCCCGTACAGACCGGATTCCATCAGCCGCGTGTAATCGTCGGCATAGGCCTGGTTCACCTGCCGATACAAAACACCCCCGCGGGAGAAAAGAAATCCGCTCGGGTCACGGAAGGAAGCGCCGAGGCTAATCGTCTTCGTCTTCATCATCGCTTTCGTCGTTTTGAATCTTGTTCTTGTTGAACAGCCGCTTGATCTTGCGCCAACTGGCACCAATGAAAATGGCAAGGCCAGCCAAGGCGGCAACCAAAAGTTGAAACAGGATACTACCAGCGCTGGGATCTAAATACAGAAAAATCATATTATCAATTCTCCGAACCAACAGAGATTTTAGTTTTTTTTCGACGATTACGGAAAAAAGCGACAATTGCGGCAAGGATCGCGGCGGGGATACCACAAAGGGTACAACCCCATAACAACTGGATGAGTAAACTTCCTAAACCAGGGTCAAGATATAGCCAAATCATGACTACCTCCTAAGCCGTCTCCGGGACAATATCATCCAGCAGGAAGGTTTCTTCGCAGGCCAGACATTGCGCCTCGCGTTTATTTGCGACGACCAGCATGCCCTTACATTTGGGGCACGGTTGGGCCAACGGACGTTTCCAGGAGGTGAAATCGCAATTGGGATAATTGGCGCAGCCGAAGAAGATGCGGCCTTTGCGCGTTTTGCGCGAAACGATTTCGCCGCCATCCTTCGGGCAAATCACACCAATTTTCTCCAGCCAGGCTTCGGTATGGAGGCATTCCGGGAAGCCGGAGCAGGAGATGAATTTGCCATAGCGCCCGTAGCGGATGACCAGCTCCTTGCCGCAATCCGGGCAGGCTCGCCCAATCGGCTCCGGGCCGGTCTTGACAACAGGCATCTCGGCCTGAGCCTTCGCCACCGTGACAGAGAAGGGCTTGTAGAAAGCATCAATTACTTTGACCCAATCAGCCTGGCCCTCGGATATTTTGTCCAGGTCTTCTTCCATGCGGACGGTGAAGGTCAGGTCAATGATCTCGGGGAAATACTGTTCCATCAAATCGTTGACCAGGATGCCGGTCTCAGTGGGAATGAGCCGTCGATCCACGCGTTCCACGTAGCCGCGCTGCTGAATTGTCGAAAGCGTGGGGGCGTAAGTGGATGGGCGTCCAATGCCGTATTCCTCCAGAATCTGCACCAGCGAGGCTTCCGAATAACGCGGTGGCGGCTGGGTAAAGTGCTGCTCCGGGATAAGCCGCACCAACTCCTGCTTCTGCCCTTCCGCAATCGAGGCTGGGATGCGGACATTCATCTCATCTTCTTCCTCAGATTTCTTATCCTCATCTTTCGCTTCTTCATAAACGATCAGGAATCCAGGGAACTTGACCGCCGAACCGGCTGCTCTCAGTATGTATACGTGGTCGGACCCCTGACCGGTCACATCCACCGAGAGAGTGTCGTATACCGCGGCTTCCATCTGCGAAGCGACGAAGCGCTGCCAGATGAGTTGATAGAGCTTGAACATAGCTGAATCGAGGAATGGCTTTACCTTATCCGGGTCGCGCAAAACCGAGGTTGGGCGGATGGCTTCATGAGCCTCCTGCGCGCCGGCAACTTTCTTTGTGTATTCCAAAGCCTTTTCAGGCAGGAAATCGTTACCGTAGCGTTGGGCAATGTACGCCCTCACCTCGTTACGCGCCACCTCAGCGATGTTGGTCGAGTCAGTTCGCATGTAGGTGATGAGACCGGTTGTACCGCCTTCGCCCACATCCTGGCCTTCATAAAGACCCTGCGCGAAGCCCATCGTCCGCTTGGCAGTGAAACCAAATTTGCGGGAGGCTTCCTGCTGGAGCGTTGACGTAATGAACGGCGCGGACGGTTTGCGCCGCCTTTCGCCGCGCTTCACTCGCGTGACAATATAAGGCGCTTTTTCCATATCCACCAAAAGGGGTTTGACGATTTCTTCGCTGCCCAATTCGGGGTCTTTTTCATCAATCTTCGCCAGTTTAGTAATGAAGGTTTGCTTCTGGCCCTGCGGACGCAATTCCGCCCCGATGGACCAGTATTCCACCGAGTTGAAGGCGTCTATCTCGCGCTCACGCTCCACGATCAAACGTAAAGCCACGGACTGTACGCGTCCCGCCGAAAGGCGGCTGCGGACCTTTTCCCACAAGATCGGACTGATGCTATATCCAACCAACCGGTCCAGTACGCGCCGGGCCTGTTGGGCATTGACCAATTCCATATTAATTTCGCGCGGGTTCGAGAATGCCTCGTTAATGGCATTCTCGGTAATCTCGTGAAAGACCACGCGCCTGGCCAGTTTCGGGTCTATTGCAGCGGCCTCCATCAAATGCCAGGAAATGGCTTCGCCCTCCCGGTCAGGGTCGGTAGCCAGGTAGATTTCAGCGGCTTCTTTCGCCAGTTGTTTGAGTTCCTTGACGACGGCTTTCTTCTCATTTGGAACGCGGTACTTCGGGGCATAGTTATTTTCCACATCCACCGATAACTGCGAGCGCAGCAGGTCGCGCACATGCCCGACCGAGGCCCGTACGGTGTAACCCTTGCCGAGGAAACGCCCCACCGTCTTGGCCTTGGCCGGGGACTCGACAATGACCAATTTGCCGCTACGCTTGTCAACTTTTTCCGGCTTTACCATGCCTTCGTGCGCCTCGGTCTTGCCGATGCGATACAGGGTCGTTCCGCACACACCGCAGGTGCCACGCGTGACTGGCGCACCGGCGGCGTTGAACGACGCTTGAGGGTCAACAATTTCCCGTTTGGTCTTGCACTTCATGCAATAGGCTCCCACGAGACACCTCCTAGAGATAATCTTCTCGCTGCGATTTTTTCAGGTTTGCGATAACCTGACGCACCTGCTGGGCCTGGTCACGGTGACAAACCAGCAGCGCGTCACCCGAATCAATCACGATCAAATCATCCACACCAATCGTGACGATGAGTTTCTTCCCGGATGAATAGACCAGGGAATTATGCGTTTCAAGCGGCATATGTTCGCTATTGACGACCACATTTCCGCCCTCATCCGGCAGGAGCACATCAAACAGCGAATCCCAAGAGCCAACGTCGCTCCATTCCAATCCACCGGCCGGCAGGACGGCAACGTTGGCAGCATGTTCCATAATACCGTAGTCTATCGTCTCCGGCTTGAGCCGCGGCCACGCGGACCTGAGGACTGCCTCCTGCTCTGACGTGCCCCAGGCTGCTCCGATCCGGGCAAGAGCCGCTTTCAGGTCCGGCATCTGGCGGGAAAATTCGTCCAGGATGCGGTCGGCGCGCCAGATGAACATGCCGGAATTCCAAGAATGGTCGCCGTCCGCCAGCATGATGCGGGCCTTCGCTTCGTCCGGTTTTTCGGTGAAGTGCAGCACCCGGTAGACCGGGTAATCAAATTTCTCCGGCAGGACAGCATCCCGCTGGATATAGCCATAGCCAGTGGCCGGGAAAGTTGGAGTGATGCCGAGAGTTACCAGATAGTCCTTGCGCGCCACCAGGACCGCCACACGCATAACCAGATGGAACAGGTCGCGATTGCGGATGAAATGGTCAGCAGGGAGGACAAGCATCACCGCCTCAGGGTCACGTTTCGCCAGCACTGCCGCCGCCAACCCGACAACCGAGGCCGTACCGCGTGGCATGGGTTCAATTAAAAAATTAACCGCCGGGAGCTGTGGAGCCTGAGTCTTAAGTTCCTGCTCTTGTTCCGCGGTGGTGACAATGTAAACCCGTTCCGGGGGAATAAAGCCTTCGAGACGGTCCAGGGTGCTCTGGAAAAGGGTGCGCTCTCCCAGCAATGGCAGAACGTGTTTGGGATGTTTCTTGCGTGAGATGGGCCAAAGACGGGTTCCGCCGCCGCCGGCCATGATGACCGCATAAGTATGTTTCATAACCTAAGCCTTGTACTCGGCCTGTTCCTCTCTCACTGCTACGTAATTCAGCCCGCCCACCTGCCGCACCAGTCCTTTGAGTTCCATCATTACGAGTGTGGCCGAGACGCGCTCGATCGGCAGACCGGTCTGGTTGCGGATTTCATCCATGTGCAGGGGTTCGTGGGTCAGCACGCTCATCAGCTTAGATTCGGTTTCGTCGGCAGGCAGAACCTTCCGCACGAGGCGCTGTTCGGTGACGCGCGTCAGGTTCAGCACATCCAGCAGGTCGCGGACGGAGAGCATCGGGCGCGCCCCCTGGGCAATCAGCCTGTTCGTGCCCTTACTCTGCGGAGCCAGGATATTGCCCGGCACCGCAAAAACTTCGCGGCCCTGGTCAATGGCAAACTGGGCAGTGATCAGCGCACCGCTGGTCTCTCCTGCCTCGACGACCACCGTTGCCATCGAAAGTCCGGAGATGATGCGGTTGCGCGGCGGGAAATTGGAGGCGTCCGGCGGTGTGCCCGGAGCATAGTCGCTGATGAGCGCACCGCTTGCCATCATCTTCTCGGCCAGTTGGGCGTGTTCAGGCGGGTAAATGCGGTCCACGCCGCAGCCCAGCACGGCGATTGTTCGTCCCCCAGCCTTGAGCGCGGACTGGTGGGCAATCGCGTCCACGCCGCGCGCCAGCCCGGAGACAACGGTCACGCCATTGGCGGCCAAAAACGAGGCTAGTTCTTCGGCCACCTGCCGCCCATAGGCGCTGACACGTCGCGTACCGACCACGGCAACGGCCCAGGAATCTTCGGTTGTTAATGCGCCACGTACGTACAGGACAGGCGGCGGCTGGTCAATTTCTTTCAAACGCGGCGGATAAAGTTCGTCGTCCCAGGTCAGGATTTCAATGCCCTGCGTTATAACCTGTGTAAGGTACTTGTCCAGGTCCACGCCGGCACGCACCTGGGCCACACGCTCGGCCAGTTTCGGACTGAGTCCGGCGGCCTGGAGCGCATCCGCCGGGGCTTGCCAGGCCAGAGCCAAGTCGCCAAAATGGTCGCACAGGGCTTGCAGGCGTACCGCCCCAATGCCCTTTACCAGATTGAAGCCGACCCAGTAACGTTTATCGTTCACTGTTCCCTTACTTTTATGCTTGAACTCCAACCGGATTGACCGCAAAGACACCAAATCACAAATATGCTTTCTGTGTGTCTGTGTGTCTGTGTGTCTTATTGGTTACGAATTCTTACCTTCTTCATCAACAAGGCCGGGGAGTAAACTTACCTTCATTGTTTTTGCGTCCAGGTCCACGTCCAGAACGACCTCGGGGATGGCCGGGAGCAGAAGCTCGCGCCCGGCTGAGTCCGTCACCACATAAACATCGTTCGCGCCGGTCTCCAGGATTTCTGTCAGTGTACCGAGGGGATTGCCCGCCACATCCACTACTTCCAGGTCGAGCAGTTCGTGAAAATAATATTCGCCTTCGGGCAGTTCGGACGCTTCCGATGCGGCGATGGAGAGAATCTGGTTTCGATAACGGCCGGCCTGTTCGGGAGTAGTTACGCCCTCAAAGCCAAGAAGCAGTCCCTCATTGTGCGGGCGCTGGCTGGCAATGACCAACTTCACATGCTTTTCGCCGAGGTAGATGGCTTTCTTCAGGCTTATGCGTTCGGGAAAATCGGTGTAGATTTCCGCCACTACTTCACCATGCACACCATGCGGACGGCGCACCTTCCCGACAACCAAGAAACCAGGTCCGCCAGCAGTTGGCGGGCCTGCCGGTCGTTCTTTGGCACCAGACATACTGTTAGGGTTCTACCACGTCAAGCGTGACCTGGCAACCTTCACGCTCAGCGGCCACCCGCAGCAGGGTGCGGATGGCATTGGCTACCCGCCCACCCTTGCCGATGACACGACCCATGTCGTCTTTGGCAACACTCAGTTCCAGTGTCACACGGTTGCCGTGACGGATCTCGTCTACAGCAACTTCATCCGGGTGGTCTACCAGGGATTTAGCGATATATTCTGTGATTGCTTTCATGGCATCTCAATATGAGTGTAGTAACGACTTCCCTGGCACCGCCCGCCAGGGCAGGTGGAGTCGCTTTAACGCCTGAAGTCGTTGCCACGATCACTTATCGGTTTTGTTGGTGGGGACGCGCGCCGCCCTGGCTGTTTCAGCCTCGGTCAGCAGAGTCTCTACAGATTCACCAGCCTTGAAACGCTCGATGCGTTCCGCGGTGCCGGCGGTCTTGAACAACTGCGCCACCGACTCGCTCGGCTGGGCGCCTTTGCTCATCCACTCGTAGACGCGGTCTTCTTTGATGTTCAGAGTAGCCGGTTCAGTGCGCGGATTGTAGAAGCCCACGATTTCCAGGAAGCGACCATCGCGCGGGCTTTCCTTGTCTGCAATGACTAGGCGGTAAGACGGCTGGCCCTTTTGACCAGTACGGCGAAGACGAATACGAACCATCAGAAAATTCTCCTTCAAATGTTGTTTTCAGTTTTTTGGCATCAGCAGGCCGCGCAGAGAGGGGCAGAAAGGAGTGCGCAGTGCGGTGCTGAGAACCTTCAAATTGGCAGGGTAGGGATTGCAAAGTGCCCAAAGGGCGCCCTGCCCTGGGTGACGTCAAACGCCACCCCTACATTTTACCTCATCCGAACAAACGCGACAGGCCGCGTCCGCCGGTTTTTTGCAGCATTTTGAACATTTTTTGCATCTCGCGGAACTGTTTTACCAACCGGTTCACATCCTGGACCTCAAGCCCGCAGCCACGGGCGATACGTCTGCGGCGGCTGGCGTTCAGCACATCCGGGTTACGACGCTCGGAGGGTGTCATCGAATTGATGATCGCTTCCGTGCGGTTCGTCGAACGATCCATCTCTTCGGGCGAGATATTACGGGCAGCCCGTCCCATTTCGCCAGGGAGCATATCCGCCATCTGGCTCATCGGGCCCATCTTTTTTGACGAGCGCAGCATTTCAACCAGGTCTTCCAGTGTAAACTCGCCTTTGGCGAGACGTTCCGCCTGCCTCTGGGCCTGATTTTCGTCAAAGGCTGCCTCGGCTTTTTCGATCAGGCCGAGTACGTCACCCATGCCCAGGATGCGGGAAGCCAGACGTTCGGGCTGAAAGGCTTCCAGCGCGTCCAGTTTTTCACCTGTCCCGATAAACTTGATCGGGACGCCGGTCACCGAACGGATGGAGATGGCCGCGCCGCCGCGCGAGTCACCGTCCATTTTGGTCATGATGAGACCGGTGAGCGGGACGGCATCCCGGAAGCCTTCGGCGACGTGCAGGGCTTCCTGGCCGATCATCGAATCCACCACGAGCAGGATTTCAGCGGGAGGCACATTCCGGACGATGGCCTGGAGTTCGCCCATCAGGGGTTCATCCAACTGGGAACGGCCGGCCGTGTCCACGATGACGACGGTGTAGCCACCATTTTTCGCTTTTTGGAAGGCGCGCTTCGCCAGTTCGGGCGGTTTGACATCGACCTCGAAAAAGACCGAAACGTCCAGTTGCTGGCCCAGGGTCCGCAACTGCTCCGCTGCCGCCGGGCGGTACGGGTCCCCGGCCACGAGCATGACGCGTTCACCACGCCCGCGCAGGAAGCTCGCCAGTTTCCCGGCGGCGGTCGTTTTGCCCGAGCCCTGCAAACCGACCAGCATCAACATGCGCGGCTTCTCGCCGGAAAGATTGAGCGGAGCGGGTTCGCCGAGCGTGGTGACCAGTTCCTCGTTGACGATTTTAACGACCTGCTGGCCCGGGTTGAGAGCCTTCGAGACTTCCGACCCAACTGCGCGGAGGCGCACGCGGGCGATAAAGTCCTTGACCACGCTGTAGTGCACGTCGGCTTCCAGCAGCGCCAGGCGGACTTCCCGCATGGCAACATCAACGTCGGCTTCAGATAGTTTGCCGCGTTTCCGCAGTTGGTCAAAAAGCTGGGTAAGCCGTCCGGTCAGCGTCTCGAACATGTTATCTCTTCATTAAAAAGCAATTGCCCGAAGGCGGACAGATTTTAGCCGATAACGGGCAGATGGTCAAGGAAAAGCGCGTCCAAAGGGAACTATCAGGGTTATATCTTTGTATAATCGAGTGTCTCAAAATTCCCTGCCAAAGGAGAAAGTATGTCGAAAGTTGCAGTTATTACCGATAGCACCGCCTATCTCCCCGATGCACTGTTGAAAGCGCATCACATTACCGTTACACCTCAGGTACTGATCTGGGGCGAGGAAACTTTCCGCGACGGTGTGGACATCATGCCGGATGATTTCTACAAACGGCTGGAGACCGCCAAGGTCATGCCGACCACATCCCAGGTCGCCATCGTTGACATGAAAGCCGCCTTTGAGAAACTGCTGGAAAGTGGTTACGATGTGCTGGGTATTTTCATCTCCTCGAAATTCTCCGGCACAATCCAGTCTGCCACCCAGGCGCGTGAAATGCTGCCAAAAGCCGCCGATAAAATCGCCATAGTGGATTCGCTTTCCACATCCATGGCGATGGGCTTCCAGGTGCTGGCCGCCGCCCGGGCCGCTCAGGCCGGAGCCAACCTGGTCGAATGCCAAAAACTAGCCGAAAAAGCCCGCGAGCACACCAGCGTCTATTTCGTGGTAGACACGCTGGAATTCCTGCGCCGCGGCGGGCGCATCGGCGGTGCGCAGGCCCTGCTCGGTTCGGCGCTGAACATCAAGCCGGTGCTGACCCTGGTCGAGGGACGCATCGAGACAGCCGACAAAGTCCGCACCAAGGGCAAAGCGGTGAACCGCATGATTGACCTGATCGTGGAGGGCGTGGCGGGCCGGACCCCGGTCCGGCTGGCCACGCTGCACGCCAATGCCGAGGCTGAGGCACGCGCCGCGCTCGACACCGCCGTCCTTCAGTTGCAGCCAATTGAGACGGTCTTTGCGTCCGTCTCGCCGGTCATTGGGACGCACATCGGTCCGGGCACTATCGGATTGGCGTTTATGGCCGGGATGTAAGAAGAAACCATACAGCGGTCAACAGAGAAAGGGTCTGGCGTATGCCAGACCCTTATATTTTCGTAAGAAAACGGAAATTGTGATTGACGGTTACCCCCGAAGCAGGTATAATCCGCCTTCGGCTCAAATCAAGAAATTACGGGAGTAAGCGATATGGAAACAAAAAACGCGGCGCCTGAAAGCGCGCTGCAACCAAAGGCACGTCTGACAGGCAAAGTCATTAAAACCACCATTGCGGGGGCCATCGTAGACATCGGGCAAAAAGTACCCGGCGTTATCCACATCTCACAATTGCAAAAAGACTCGGTCAACCGCGTTGAAGAAATTATTCAGGTCGGTCAAGAAGTAAACGTGTGGGTACGCCGCGTACACGACGACCGCGTGGAACTGACCATGGTCGAGCCTTTGACCCTTGAATGGCGCGAACTGAAGCCCGATATGGTTGTCAAAGGCAAAGTATCCCGCCTGGAAACGTACGGCGCGTTCGTGGAAATCGGCGCCGAGCGCCCCGGCCTGGTGCACGTCAGCGAGATTTCACATGACTACGTCAAGAACCCATCCGAAGTGCTGAAAGAGGGCGACGAAGTCGAAGCTAAAATCCTGGACGTGGACCGCCGCAAGAAACAGATCCGCTTGAGCATCAAAGCCGCCATGCCCAAACCAGAAGAAGTGGTGGCCGAGGTCAAAAGGTCCGAACCCCGCAAGGGACGCAGCGGCAAGAAAGGCAAGAAACAGGAAGAGTTCGTCCAGGAGCCAGAACCCAAAGAGCCCGAACTGACGGCTTTCCAGATCGCCTTCCAGAAAGCCCAGGAACGCGCGGATGATAAGAAAAGCTCTGCAAAGAGCAAGAAGTCAAAGCCGAATCTCAAGAATGAGCAGGAAGAGATTTTTAGCCGCACGCTTGAGAATCGCATCACGCCCGGTTAATCCAACTACACAACGATAAACCCTGACAGGGTCAGATAACCTGTCAGGGTTTTTTTATGGGGGCTTTGGGAATCGCCGGAGAAGAACCTCCGGCGATTTTGTTTAGTACATCTGCCCCTTCGCTTGCATTTCCTTCAAAAACTTTTCCCGATTGGCAGAGCGGGCGGTCTTGCCGCTGGATGTCTTGACCAGCCAGGGCGGGCTGACCAAATGTACATACCGCAGCGCCACCGCTGAACCGCGCGTCACCGTAGCACGGATGCCGTCTGCGATCTTCTGGCGTTCGACTGGATCGCTCATATTCACTTCAGCTACCATGACCACATCCTCGGTCCCGATGGCTTCGTTGAACACACCGAAGGCCGAGGCGCGTCCGGCATGGACGCCGGAAACTTCGTAAGCCAGCAGTTCCAAGTCTTGCGGATAAATATTCTTGCCACCGACAATAATCAGGTCTTTCTTGCGACCCGTGATATAAAGTTCGCCGTCCACGAGGTAGCCGAAGTCACCGGTCAGGTACCAGCCGTCCACGAAAGACTTTTCGGTGGCATCCGGGCGGTGGTAGTAGCCGGTCAACATACAATCGCTTTGCACGGCCACTTCACCCACGTGGCGGTCAGCCAGGGGATGGCCTTTCGCATCAATGATGCGGACGCGTGTGTTGAAGATGGGTTTCCCGGTTCCGAGCATGCGCACCACAATCTGACCAGGTTGTGCCACTTGCGCGATTTTCTTCGTCTGTAAAATCTCGCGGTCAATATCTTCGTAAATCACGGGAGCGTGAATCCCGCCCTGGGTGACCGCGAAAACGTTCTCAGCCATGGCATAGCAGGTGGTCAGAGCTTCATAGCGCAAGCCCAGGGTGCGGAAGCGCGCGTAGAAGGTCTGGTGGCTATCCCATCGCATCGGCTCGGAACAGTTCGAGATGGCGCGCCAGGAGGAAAGGTCCACGCCTTCCAGGTCGCGATCACGGATTTTCTGGGCGCAGAAATTGTAGGCAAAATTGGGCAGCCAGGAGAGCGTCCCTTTGTATTTCGATACGGCATGCAGCAAGCGGTACGGAGCGCGGATCCAATCGAAGGGCGACATGAGCACCAGCGGGTAACCCATCAAGATGGGCATCAGCCAGCAGGCGATAAGACCCATATCGTGGTAGAGCGGCAGCCAGGAGACGAATACGTCGGCGTCCGTCAGACGGATGGCTTTGCCGTAGTTGTTGAGCTGATTGATGACCGCCTGGTGCGAAAGGGCCACGCCCTTCTGCAGGCCGGTGGTTCCGGACGAATGTTGGAGCAGGACGATATCTTCGGGCTTGCGAAGGAGGCCTCCGAATGAGGCGAAATCGGGTGGTGTCGGATCCTCGGCCTGGTCGCTGACAATCACGGCCCTGACCGAGTCCTCGCCAGGTTTGAGCGCGGCGCGGACTTCTGGCTCGAACTCCCGATAGGTGACAATAGCCGTCGGCTGGGTTACGGATACCAACGCGGCCAGGTCGGCGCGGTAACGCTCGGGGAGCAGTTTCTCGGTCAGGAACGGCATGATGGACGGGATGGCACCGTACAGCACAGCACCGTAGTATGCATAGAGCAAGTTTATGTCGTGCTGGAGAATGAGCAGAACTACATCGCCGGGCTGGATGCCATTTTGCGCGTAGGTTTGGACATAGCCCGACGCACCATGGATGAGCTCGCGAAAAGTCACCGGGTGGTCGGGCTGACCGCCAAAGAGCAGGGTAATGCTGACTTTATCCGGGGTCTGCTCGTAGTGGCGTTGGAGGTAGTTCGAAAAATTCGGCAAATTACTGGTGATCCTTGATGAAAGTGGTCAGTTGGTTCAGGTTGTCGAAGGAGGAAGCATTGAGTTCCGCATCGTCAATGCGAACGCCAAAATTATTCTCGACAAATAGGGAGAGATCCACGAGGTGGAAGGAGTCAACCAGCCCGCTGGAAAGCAGGGGTTCATCCGGTTTGATGATACGGGTGGGTTGCTTCAAGATTTCAGCGGCGATGTAGCTCGCCAGGGTGGTGGTGATTTCGTCAGTCACGGGGGTGCTCCTCGCGTTGAAATGAATGGCAACGGCCTATTGTAATCGAAAAAATTCAGGGCCGCGCCAGCCAGGCCGCATTGGTCACGAAAAGATAGTCGCTGCCCGTCAAGCCGAGGGCATCGCTCAAATCAACCACCTGCCCCGAGGCAACGTCCACTTCCCAGAGACGGATGGAATAAGACGTTTCCTGCCAGTCAGTCCCCAGCCAGAGCAGGGTGGTTCCGTCCAGCGACCAGATGATGTTCGGGTTCAACAGGGTAACGGATTGGAGTTGCCGCGTGGTGAAATCCTGCGCATTAATCAGGTAGTTATCGCCACCGGTCACGCGCCCGGAGTAATCGCTGCGTTCGTCCATGTTGACCGCCAGCCAGCCGCCGCCGGGCTGCCAGGCCATGTCGGCCAGGATGTCGCCCGCCAGCAGGTACTCGCGCGGCAGCGCCCCGCTGAAATACGCAAAGGCCAAGTTGCTTTTATTCTCTTTGGGAGTATAGGCATACGCCATCACCTGCCCGTCCAGCGAGACCAGCGGGCGCGACATGCCGCTCAACGACTGGCTCTGCCCGGAAGACAGGTCCGTCAGCCAGGCACCCGTCAGAGTGCACTGACCGGCTGAATCGCACGTCCCGCTCTCCCAGGTGAGACGCGTCCCGTCGCTGGACGGATAAATCTCCACCGGCGCGGCGTCCGCGCTGACCGGCGTCAGCCCGGACCCGTCGGCCTGCATCAACGCCAGGGCAGAGGTCTCGCCCTGGGCAAGGACCACGGCAATGCGCCCGTCCGGGAGCCAGAGGGCGCCGGTCGCGCCGGAGTCGAAGAACCTGTCGGTGAGCAGGGTCAGGGTTGAGCCGTCAGTGCGGTAAAGCAAACTGCCCTGGTTGACCAACAAATATTTTCCATCCGGCGAAGCGGACTGGAAGTTGAAGCCGGAACCGAGCAGTCGGGCCACGGTCTGGGTGGACGGGTCGAACAGGTAAACGCCCTGGGATTCGTACACACCGTCCTGGCGAGACATGAGACCGAAGACGACCCGGTCGGTTCTGGACTCCAGGCTGGGTCCGCTCTCGGGGACGGGCAGCAGGCTCGAGGTCCGGGTGGGTTCGGACGTAGCGGTCGAGAGCGTGGCGCTTGTGGAGGCCGCGTCCCGCACGCCGCGCCAGATGCTGTCCAGCGCCTGGAGGCCGGTGAAACTGCGGACGTTCCAGCCGTCGGTGGAGATATGGAACCCGTCGTTGCGGACCGGGTCCATGCCGTGGTTGGGCAGCGGTTGGACAGCCAGCCAAAAATTCCAGAGCGGCAGGTCGTACTCGTAGGCCAGGCGGGCGGTGGTCAGATTGATGCTGTGGTCGCCCTCGACGTTGTCGGCCTTGGTGGCAAGGAGGGGGACCGCCCCGTGGACGATGACCGTCTCGATGACTTGGCGCATATATTTCTCGTAGATCTCCAGCGTGCGTCCGTCCCACCAGACTTCGAAGCTGATGAAAACGATGCTGGGCTTGGTGACGCGCAACTCGCACTCGAGGGGATTTTCGCCCGGCTGACAGATTTCGGGGTTGGCCCACAGTGGCGAGAGGACGGCGGCGGCGTTGAAGCCACCCTTCACGGCCTGGCCATCGGTGTTGAAGTAGCCGGAGAAGTTGTCAATCGTTTCCTGGAGGTACTGGTAATCGGTGCCGAGGTTGTAGCGATCGGGCAGGTCGAAAAAGCCCATGAAGGCAGCTTTGACGTTCTGGCAGTCACCCACTTTGGAGAAAGCGCGCGGGTTATTGTCCAAGGCCAGCCCGGCCTGGAGGATCTCAATCGCCTGCCCGGTCACGGACGGGACGACCGGCCATTCCTGCCACTGCTCGGGCGGGAGGCGCGTGTCGGGGGTGGCGGTGGGGTTTGGGGCGAGGGTGGGAGCAATGATGGAGGTTGGCGGCGGGGCCAGCTCCGCGGTGGGGGTGACGGCGGATGTCCCAGTGACCGGCGTGGAGGTCGCCGCGCCGCCGCAGGCTGTTAGAAGGAGGACAAGCAAAACGGGAAAAAAGATTCGTTTCATGGTTGTTCGGTAACGCCGCGGTCGACAGCGTCAATGGCCTGCAAGGCGGTCAGGTTGCGCCACGGCCAGGCGGCCTGCATCCGGGCCGGGTCGTCGAAGTAGGAGCCGGCCCAGGTGAGATGCTCCAGATCCGCTTGCAGCCCGTGGTTCGGCAAAGGTTGAACAGCCAGCCAGAAGTTCCACAACGGGAGGTCGTACTCATAAGCCAGGTTAGCGATGATTTGATTGATGCGGTGGTCGCCTTCGCGGTTGTCGGCCTTGGTCGACAGGATGGGGACGACGCCCCGTTCCAGCAAACGCTCGACGATGATTCGCAGTTCCGTCTCGAAGATTTCCGGAACCCAGACCTGGTTCGTGCCAAGCGAAAAGAAGGCGAAAGATGGACGCTGGCGGCGCAGTTCGCAGTCCAGTGGGGATTCGCCCGCGTCGCACTGCTGTTTATCGGCATACGCCGGGTCGAGGATAATGGTAGTGTTAAAGCCGCGCCCGGCGGCCAGGCTGGTACGTCCAAACGAACCGGCGAAGTCCTCTATAACCGGTTGTAAATCGGAATATGCGCCCAAGTTGTAATACGCCGGGCCGAGGTCGTAATGGGTAAGGAACCAGACGGTGGAGCTTCCACCGTCGCCAATCTTCGAGAAGGCTTGCGGATTGTTGCCGAGTTCCAGTCCGCGCCGGTAGATTTCCAGCGTGCGCGGGCTGACGCGTTCCGGCACGACCGGCCACTCCTGCCAGCGTTCGGGCGGGAGATGCGGGTCAGGGGTGAGGCTAGCCGCCCAGGTGGGGATGGGGGAAGCCGTCGGCGTTGGCAGAAGGACGGTTTCTGTTGGCAGGCTAAGGGTCCCGGATGGAGCGGGAATGGGTGAAGTCCCAGCGCAGGCGGCCAGAAAAGAAAAACAAAAAACGAAAAACAAAATGCGCTTCATGAGTGATCAAGGTTGGGCAGCGAGGGCGCGCCAGACGGCGTCAATCGCCTGGAGGGCGGTCAGGTTTCGCCAGGGCCAGGCCATTTGCATGCGCGCCGGGTCGTCAAAAAAGGGGCCGGCCCATGTAAGATGGAATTCGTCCGCGGTCAATCCATGGGAGGGTAAAGGATAGGCAGCCGCCCAGAAGTTCCACAGCGGCACATCGTAATCGTAAGCAATCCGGGCCACAGTGGCGTTAATGGTGATCTTGGGGTCCGGTTCCTCGGCCCGCGTGACGAGGATCGGCACCACGTCTTGCGAAAGGACATACATAACAATCTTGCGCATGTAACTATCATATCTACCAATATCACCTGACCAGGACTCTTCCATGCTGATGATGACAATACTGGGATTGTTGATACGAATCTCGCAGGCAAGCGGCGTCTCTCCCGAGTTGCACTCATTGGGCTTTGGCGTCAGCGTCCAAAATGGGTTCTGGACAGCTGCCACGTTCATCCCGCCCTTGACGGCTAGGCTCTGGCGCGACCAGGAACCGGCAAAATGGTCAATCGTCGGTTGAAGGTAAGCATAGTCTGGGCCAAGGCGGTACTCGTTCGGGTCGTCGAATGGGGCCAGGAAATATGTGGTAATGTTCTGACAATCACCAATTTTGGAAAACCGGTTCGGGTCGCGGCCGCGCGCCAGCCCGCGCTGGAAGACTTCGACCATGGACACTGAAACAGTCGGGACGATGGGCATGGACTGCCAGGCCTCCGGCACGAGCGTGGCTGTGGGAGATGGAGAAGGAGCGGGCGTCTCACTGGGCCGCAGGGTCTGCGTGGGCGAGACTATCGCTTCCGGGACCTGAGTACTGGTGTCCGTTACCGGGATGGTCGCTCCGCTTCCACAGGCAGCGAGAAAAACAAGCAGTATAACGATAAAAGGGAAATGTTTCATGGACAACTCTGTTGTAAGGTGGTTTGCTCCACCCGTCCGAACAATGTGGACTCGCCTGCGGGGGTCAGGTGAATGGCACTATTGGTAAACTCATCTGCCGGGATGATGTTCCAAAAATCGAGATAATTCCAGCCGCCCGCCTCAGCTCGCGCCGACATCATCTCCCGCCACTGGTCGTAGGCCCAGCGCGGGTACAGAAAATTGTACCGCAAATCGCTGTTTTCACCAACGCTGATAAGCATCGGCTCGTTGATCAGAATCACTGGCGTTCCTCCAGCGATGCGCAAGCCTGCTTCGAGCAAACCAAAGGCCAACTGCGATGCATCCAGCGTCGGCGGTTGCATGTTATGGAAGGTGATGTCAGTATTGAAATCGGTCTGGGCACGCTGATAATCAGCGGGATAGGTCTGGTCAATGCCAGTGGCAGTCCACAGCACGCCGTACGTCTGGAGACGGAACAAATCTGCCAGGGTGCGCCGCTGACCGATGAGGGTGCTGTCCCAAAAGCCAGGGCGGACGAGCGCAGGGTCGTTCGGGTCGAGCGGCAAATTATAACGGGCGATCAACTCGTCCACCCGGGCGGCATTGTTGGCGACAATGAGCGAGGAGAGTTGTTTGTCAGCGGGGAAGGCTTCCAAGGACACGAGCCAGATAACGAGGTCCGGCTGGTAGCGCAGGGCGTAATCCAGCACCATCAAATCTTTCGTCAGCGAAATGGTCGGGTAGCCCAGGTTATACACACGCATCGTCTTCCCACAAAGGGACCGTCCCGCTGCGTCCAGTTGACCGGCGAGGGTCTCTTCGGGACGCAGGAGCGTGCCCCAGGTGGACGAGTCGCCAATAACAATGACCCGGTACTCATCCGCTGGTTTCAGCCCATTGGAAATGATGTGTGATGCGAACATGACGTCCAGGTTGAAGAGACTCAGGTTGTAGGACTGGGACGAATCTTCGCCAAAGGGAAAACGCTGGCGGCCGGCGAAGAGGTGGTTATAGAGCGACAGTTTACCCAGACTGGCGGGCAGAGCGGCGAAGGACAGATCTAAAATTAGGAAGAGGACCAGGCCTTTGATGAGTACGTTGCGCAGGAAACGTGAATCCATGAGAACTCCATTTTTTATAATAACCACTTATGCCGTCGCTATGTCTACGGGGCAGAAACGAGGGCGCGCCAGACGAAATCCAGCGTACGCAGGGCAGTGAAGTTGCGCACATCCCAGGCTTCGGGGGTGAGGTAAATATAGTTCCGCTCGGGGTCCAGACCATGATTGGGCAGGGAATCGGCGATCAGCCAAAAGTTCATCAGCGGAATGTCGTAATCGTAGGCCACTTTGGCAGTCGCCAGGTTGAGACTATGGTCACCTTCGACGTTATCAGACTTGTTGGTAAGGATGGGGACGGCGCCGCTGGCAATAACCTGCTCCACAATCTGGCGCAAGTAGGCTTCGTAGGCATCCGCAGAGGCGTCCGCGCGCCAGTTGGTGCCCAGGTTGATGAAAACGATCATCGGCTTGTACAAGCGCAGTTCGCAGGCCAGCGGACTTTCGGTTGCGTTACAGCGTGCCGTGTCCGCCCAGAGCGGGTCGAGAGCGGAGGGGGCGCTCAACCCATCCCGCACGGCAATGCTGTCATGGTTGAACGAGTGGTAGAACAGGGCGATGGTCTCCAGCAATTCGGGGTAGTTTTCGCCAATCGGGTTGCGGTCAGTCCCATAAATGCCCATGAAGACTTCCGGCTCGCTCTGGCAGTCGCCGACCACCGAAAAGGTGTTGGAGGTGACACCCATCTGTTGTCCCTGGCGGTAAATCTCCACCGCCCGCGCACTCACCGTTGGAATGACCGGCCAAGAAGACCAGTCGCGCGGTAGGGGACGCGTGTCGGGGGTGGCGGTAGAGGTGATGGTGGGGGTGAATATAGATGTTGGCGTTTCAGTGGGAGACGGCAAGATAGTTGCGGTCAATGTGGGCGTATCCGTTGGCAAAACGGTGGGTGTAAGAGCGGGCGCGCAAGAAGTAAGAATAAAAAAACAAAAAACAAAAAACAAAACGGAAAAGGCAAGATGCAATTTCATAAGACTACCCGATGGAGAAAAGCACCTGTAAGAAGTGAGCCGAGGCGGAAAGCGTGGGCAGGGCAAAGAAAACCCAGCCGATGGCGATGAAGTTGAAAGTCAGCAGCACGCCGCCCATGTTCAGCGCCGCCTGCCAGCGCGGTGACAGCGCCGCAAAGCGCGCCCGGGTCAACTCAGACCAGCGGTTGTGGACGAAAAGCCCCAGTCCGTGCCACAGGCCCCAGACCACGAAATTCAACGTCACACCATGCCAGAGACCGATCAGTACCATCGTCACCACCTGGGTGACGAAGATGATAGCCGGGATGGGCAGCGGTCTCTTTCCGGAGCGCAGCGCCCGCGTCACCGGGTTGAAGAAATAAGCCCGGAACCATTGCGTCAGGGTCATGTGCCAGTTGTTCCAGAACTGGGTCAGGTTGGGTTTAAGGTACGGCGCATTGAAGTTCTCCGGCAGCTTGATGCCGAGCAGCCGTCCCAGACCGATGGCAATGTCGGTGTAACCACTGAAATCAAAGTAAATCTGGAAAGCGTAGGCATAGAGCAGCACCCACGCCCATCCTGCCGAGCGGACCTGTAGTGCATTGGTTGCATTCAAGGCAATCATTGCCAGCACGTCGGCGACGGCGAATTTCTTGAACAAGCCGAGCACAAGACGTTTTCCCGCTTCGCCCAGGTCATCGGCAGTCAACGTCAGCGGGCGGCGCAAGTCCCCGACGAAACGCTCGATGCGGTCAATCGGACCGGCGGTCAGCACCGGAAAGAAAATGACGTAAACCACATACTCCGACAGCGAAACGGCCGGCAGCCGTCCGCTCTGGCGGTCGCGGATCGTATGAAGCAGACGGAAAGCGGTGTAAGAGAATCCCAGCCAGCGCAAATCCTGCGCCAAAGCCAGGCTGGTGGACTGGTGATTCAAACTGCGCAGCCCCATGCTGACCAGCGCCGCCAGCAGCGGGACTTTCAGCACAATAAATAACAGGATGACAAAAACGAACGCACTGGTCAGCACTGCCTTGCCGGGTTTGGTAAAACGCGTCAGCAGGAAAGCAACCAGGGCAACCGCTGCCAATCCGGCGAGGATTTGGAGAGTTTGCGGAGGGCGGGAGGCTGTCAGATGCAGCGAGAAGCCCAGGTAGCGCGTCAGGCCGAGAGCCAGCACAATACCTCCCAGGATTGCAGCCGCCGGCCAATTGATCCGCCAGGAACGCTGCTCACGCGGGGTGGTCAAAATCCACGTCAGGGTGGTAAATGCCAGGGTTGCGGTGGGCAGCCAGAAGTCCAGGCCGCGCACCGGCAGCACCGGTTGGAACGCGTAAACCGCCAGCGCGCTCATCCCCAGCAAAAGCGGGATGCGCCAGCGGTTACGCGTCACCAATCCCAACATCGCGGCAACGACGATGGAGATAAAAATGAGGGCGAGGGTCATCAAAAGCCCTGATAAATCCAGATAGGTGCGCTACTGACCGTCAAGATAACAAGGGCAATGAGAATCAGACAAAAGATCAATGCCCAAAGATTCTCACGCGTGAAAAGCCGAAATTTCATTGGTAGCCACAAACCAGATATTCGCCGCCCTGCTGAACCACCTGATAGGTGCGCACTGAAAGGTTGAGTTCCTGGTCTTCGTTGTCATATGTGGCGATGATTTTTCCCTGGCAATTAACCTGCGTGGTCGTGCCGTCCGTACCGGCTGCGGTGCATGCCAGATTTTCCAGCCGGGTGGTAACCGCCTGGAGAGAATCCAATTCGAGCAGGGCATTCGGCTCCCATTCGGCGCAGGAGAGGGCGGAGAGAGCGTTGGCGTCTTTATTGACCAGAGCAGTGAAGTAACCTTCAACGGCCTTCGCCGCCGGGTCTGTGGCCTGTCCACAGGCCGAAAACAGCAGAGCAGCTATACACATTAAAAACACAATCGGAGCGAATTTACGCATGGAAGTCTCCTTATGGTAGGAAATTGGGACCTTTTAAAAATTCCGGTGAGAGAGGGAAAGGTATGGGGGTATTGGGCGGCTTCGCCCTGCCAATACCTCATATTTACACCATCACCACGGGAATCCCAGAAAACCGGATTTTGACTGGCGGGATTATACCTGCTTCTGGCATGCTTCTGGCATGAATTGACAAAACTTTCCAATCCTGATAGTATAGGTCAAATTGCCTATAGAAGAGATACAAATGACAACCCCAATTCAAACCCAGACCGTTTTGCTCACCCCCGCCGCCGCTGAAGTTGTACGCGGTCTGCGCCAACAACAAAACCTGGACGAAAGTTACGTCCTGCGAGTCTACATCACCGGGCAGACATGTTCCGGGTTCCAGTATGGTATGGCACTCGACAACAAGCCTCGCGAGACCGACGCTAGCTTTGAGAGCGAGGGACTCACAGTTCTGGTGGATGAAACCTCCATCCAGTACATGACCGGTGCGACAGTTGACTATATTGACGATGAACGCGGCAAGGGCTTTCTAGTGGATAACCCTAGTGCGGCCCCATCCTGTTCCTGTGAAAGTGGAACGTGCGGAACAAGCGAGAATTAAGAAACGAAACGAGACCGGGACAATCCCGGTCTCGCTCTTTTATCCGACCTGTTACCTGCCGCGCAAGAACGAAATGACCGCGCCGAGGATTCCGATCAGCGCCAGGCCTAGGATGACGAAGCCCATCGGCACGCGTGACGCCGTCCCGGCTGCCGGCTCAAAGTACAGGGTTGCCAGCGGAGGCGGCGGAGTGAAAGTAGGCAGACGCGTGGGCGTCGTTTGAACCTGGAAAGCAGCTGCAAAGGTCGGATTAATGGTTGGCGTGGTGCGCGGGGTTGCTGTTGGCGGTGGTTCGAGGATGGGGAGAAAACCCGGCGAGAGCGACACATACGGCGCATACACCCAACCCACTCCGCCGGGTGCGCCCAGATAGGTGATCTCAATCCATTCTCCGGCTGGCGACCGTCCGAGGGCTGGGGCGGTTTCCCCAACCACAAGGTAACCAATCAAAGCATAATCATACGAATTTGGCCCGGCGCGGACATTGGCCCCATCCGCGCCGGTCACCGTGATGAACGGGCCGGAAGCTGTCCCGGTCACGGTGGGGATGTTTCCGGTCGGTTGTTGAGCCGCCGCCGGGGTCCAGGCCGGAGCGAGCCAGAGCATGCTGGCAAATCCAAGCGCTAAGAGAATCCAGAGTCCGATTTTTATCCAGGTTTGCATACGTCGCAACTTGTCAGAGAAATTTCCGTAAATGGAAGTGGAGCATTGCCCTACTGGGCAAAACGATTATAATCGAAATCTATGGACAGACGCGTGTTCCACGGAAATATAACCCCAACCGACATTGCCCGGGCATTGATGGCCGAATTCAACCAGGGCAACACACAAACCCAGTTACTTGGCGAAAGCGGTAACCTGACCGTTCAGATAGCCTCATCGCAGTATTCACGTTCAGGCGGCCGGACTTCGGTGAGCGTCAACCTTCAGCAGATAGAAGACGGCGTCATGGTGCAGGTTGGCGAGCAGCAATGGCTGGGTGTGGCTGCCAGCTTGGGCCAGACGGCCATTTCCGCTCTTCTCAATCCCCTGAACCTGCTGGGCCGCCTAGATGACATTGCACAAGATGTAAGCAGCCTGCAATTGAATGAAAAAACCTGGCAGATCGTTGCCAATGTGGTCCGCACAGCCGGAGCCAGCCAGGAACTCTCCGAACGTCTCAGCAGCGTCACTTGCGAATTCTGCGGGGCAGCCAACCCGGTCGGCGCTTCGACCTGTGAAGCCTGCGGAGCGCCGCTCGGCAAGGCCCAACCAAAAACCTGCCCCAAGTGCGGTTACGTGCTGGCGCATGGTGAGAAGTTCTGTCCCAACTGCGGACAAGCAGTAACAACTTAAGATTTTCCTCCAAACCAAAGCTCTGAAACCCGGCTGCGTGGAAGAGCCGGGTTTTTGCATGATTGACGCGCAGCCTCCAGGCTTGCGGAATCCCTCTCTCCCCTCTATAATAATCACAATATGCCAACGCTTGACGAACTTGAATCTCGTCTTCAAACCCTGCTCGAAGTTCACTTGCTGAAATACCTGCCCGGTTACAAAGCCGAAGACCGGGTCTATCAGCATTTGGCCGCTGCCATGCACAACAGCCTCAAAGAGCAGGATGGGACCACCTTCGCTCCCGACGTGTATGTGATCATTGCCCACCCCTCCACGCTGGTCCGCTGGCAACCCGAGCCGCGCCTGGTCAAGGAATTAGCAGAAGCACTCCACACCGCCGGAGACGAGGCGGGATTCCATTTTTTGACGAACACAACTGTGACTACCGCCGCAGACACGGATATGGCCGAGGACGAGACCCACATCATCGCCTCGTTCAGCAGCGAAAGCGTCGCCGAGACCCGGGGAATGCCAACCAAATCCCAGGCTGAGGCCCCAGCCGAACCTATTCCCCCGAATGCCTTCCTTATCCTGGGCGGGACGAAAATTATTCCACTCAACCGTCCGGTCATTAACCTCGGACGCCGTCTGGATAACCAGGTTGTCATTGACGACCCGCGCGTCTCGCGCGCCCATGCACAATTGCGGGTTGCCAAAGACCGCTTCACACTCTTCGATTTGAACTCCACTGGCGGGACATTTGTCAACGGGCAACGCACCAATAAGTCTATTCTGGTTCCCGGCGACGTGATTTCCCTGGCCGGTGTGACTCTTGTTTTCGGTCAGGACCTGCCGACCGGGCAGGGCACAGAAAGGGTAACGACCGAGCCGAGATCAGCCATCTCCGCCGACCGCCCGACTGCTGTTCTGCTCCAAACCGAGAACAATAACAAGAAGAAAGCCGAAAAGAAATGAGCGGACCGGTTGTCCTTGCCTTGCGATTCCTGCTGGCTGTCAGCTTGTATGCGTTCCTGGGCTTGGCTTTCGTTAGCCTGTGGCGCGACATAAAACAGCAGGGGGCGCTCCTGGCATCCCGCAAAGTCCCGCCCATCAGCCTGACCATAGCCCGCGGTGAACCTGCCCCTCAGGCGCGGCATTTCGTTCAGCCGGAAGTGACCATCGGCCGCGACCCTGCCTGTGAATGCCCGGTGGATGACGAGGCCATCTCCGCCCGTCACGCCCGGCTGAGTTTTCATCATAACCAGTGGTGGCTGGAAGACCTGGATTCTACCAACGGCACTCTGCTCAACCAGGAAAAACTCGCCATGCCAACCGTCGTCATGTCTGACGACGAATTCAAGTGCGGCGAGACTTGTTTTGTCATTTCCCTCGCCGGTGACATTTTAATGCCACCGACAAAGAGAATCTAATCGCTCCCTGCGCCGTCCCAATCGCAGGAACAGCCGCCAAAGAGGTCGGCTTGAGCAAATGTAGTTTCGGAGTACCTCCATGCCTGAAAAACTCTCTCTTGCCATCCTCGGCGGCTCCGGCCTGTACAGCATGACCGGGTTGACCGACACCACCGAACACGACCTCGAAACGCCTTTTGGAAAGCCGTCCGCACCCATCGTGGTCGGGACACTGGAGGGCAAACGCGTCGCCTTCCTTGCCCGGCATGGCATTGGCCACCACATCATGCCGACTGAGGTTCCATATCGAGCCAACATCTACGCATTGAAAGCGCTCGGTGCGGAATGTATTGTCAGCATCAACGCCTGCGGCTCGTTGCGCGAGGATTATGCTCCCGGTCACATCGTCATCCCCGATCAGATTTTCGATAATACCAGAGGCCGCGCCCGTACCTTTTTCGGCGAGGGCCTGGTGGCACATGCCGGAGCCGCCGACCCGTTCTGCCCGGACCTGTCAGCGGGGCTGGAAACCGCGGTAATGGGAACCGGCGCGACGGTCCATCACGGCGGCGCATTCATCGTCATCGAAGGGCCGCGTTTCTCGACCAAGGCAGAGTCGAACGTCTACCGCTCCTGGGGAATGTCCATTGTCGGCATGACGGCCGCGCCGGAGGCCTTCCTGGCGCGCGAAGCCGAGATGTGCTACGCCGTAATGGCCCACGTTACCGACTACGATGTCTGGCACGTTAGTGAAGCGCCGGTGACGGTGGAAATGGTCATAAAGACGCTCAACAAAAATACGCAGGCAGCACAAGCAGCCATCCGGCGGCTGGTGGCATCCCTGCCGGAGGAACGCCCCTGCGCCTGCGGCTCGGCCCTGGCATCCGCCATCATCACCCACCCGTCCGCCATCCCGCCCGCCACGCGCCAGAAACTGGATTTGCTGGTAAAAAAATACCTTTTGTAAAGGCGATCCTGCCTCGTAGATTACAACCAGATTGATGAAACGCTTCCTTGCTCCGGCATCCCCCGTTCAAACCCAATCCCGCCTGCTTCGTCTGGCGGGTGTCTTTCTTTTTCTTTACTCACTCATCCTGACCCTCGCACCGGCCGCCCGTGCCCGCACCTGGGCCGTGGACTATCGCTGGAGCCACTGGCTGGGCTTCGCCGCCTGGGTGGTTATCTTCACCCTGGCACAGTTCCTGTCCCGCCGCCGCCTGCCCGACGCCGACCCGTACATTCTTCCCATCGCCGCCCTGCTGGCCGGCTGGGGCACTCTCACCATCTACCGCCTTATCCCCGGCTTCGGTATGCGCCAAACTGCCTGGCTGCTGGTTTGCGGACTGGTCTTTCTGCTCGGCCTGCGCCTTTCCCCCGAACTGCGTTTCCTGCGCCGCTACAAATATCTCTGGCTGACCAGCGGTCTGCTGCTCACTGCCCTCACGCTCGTCTTTGGCACCAACCCCACCGGTGGCGGTTTGCGTCTCTGGCTGGGTTGCTGCGGGGTCTACCTCCAGCCCTCCGAGCCACTTAAACTCCTGTTCATCGTCTACCTGGCTGCCTACCTGGCTGACCGCCTGCCGCAGAGTCTGCGCCCGCTACCGCTACTCGCCCCCACGGCAGTCGTTATAGGCATAGCTTTGTCACTGCTCTTCGTCCAGCGCGACCTGGGTACCGCCTCCATTTTCATTTTCCTGTACACCATCATCCTGTTCGTCGCCTCCGGCAAAAAGCGCATCCTGCCGATCAGTCTGGTCGGGCTGGCAATTGCAGGCGTAGCCGGATATTTTCTTTTCGACGTAATCCGCCTGCGCGTGGACGCCTGGCTCAACCCCTGGCTCGACCCCTCCGGGCGCTCCTTCCAGATTGTCCAGTCATTGATGGCAGTTGCCAACGGCGGGACTTCCGGACGCGGACCCGGACTGGGCAGCCCCGGACTGGTGCCGGTGGCAATTTCGGACTTCGTCTTTACTGCCATTGCCGAGGAAACGGGGCTGGTCGGGACCCTGGGCCTGCTGGCGCTGATTGGCTTTTTCGTGGCCCGGGGCATTCGTACCGCCATGCGCGCCCCCGACAACTTCCGCCGAATCTTGGCCGCCGGGCTGACGGCTCACCTCGGCGCACAGTCTATTCTTATCATTGGGGGCAACATTCGCCTCCTGCCGCTGACCGGAGTGACGCTGCCCTTTGTCTCCTACGGCGGTTCGTCCCTGCTGACTTCCTTCCTGGCGCTGCTCATCCTTTTTCTCATCTCCAGCCAACCCGAAGAGGAACCTGCGCCGCTCCCGAAACCCCAGCCCTACCTGATCCTGGCCGGGTTGATCGGTCTGGGCCTGTTCGCCCTGGCTGCTACGAACGCCTGGTGGACCGTCTGGCGCGGGCCAGACCTTCTCGAACGCACCGACAATGCCCGCCGCTCCATTACTGACCGCTACGTCAAGCGCGGCAGCCTGCTCGACCGGCACGAAACGCCAATCAATCTCACCGAAGGCGAGTCGGGAGATTATCTGCGCACATATCTCTATCCGGATTTGGCTCCTGTGATTGGCTATACGAATCCCGTCTATGGGCAATCCGGGCTGGAAGCCAGCCTCGACCTTTATCTGCGCGGCCTGCAAGGAAATCCCGCCAGCAGCATCTGGTGGGACCACCTGGTTTACGGCCAGCCGCCGCCGGGCCTGAACGTGCGCCTGAGCCTGGATTTGGAGTTGCAGCGTCAGGCAGACGA
>Ga0265292_1001091_pt1 | contig 26524 bp, 35 predicted proteins | sample Munlanlewell296A_FD_189080 | JGI IMG/M metagenome (GOLD analysis project Ga0265292, IMG submission 189080) | Leachate microbial communities from a municipal landfill in Southern Ontario, Canada - Leachate well 296A | ecosystem: Engineered > Solid waste > Landfill > Unclassified | place: Canada... | reverse complement strand
GGTTACGAGACCGACGATGAGATCCGAAATCTTTTCAAAGATATCGACACCGATGCCGACCATCTCTACATCGAGACCACTCTTCTCAAAGACACCAGCAAGAGTAGCAACGAAGCCCTTCTCGAGTTTTATGACAAGATCCGCCCCGGCGAACCGGCTGTCGTCGAAAATGCCAAAAACCTCTTCCATCAAATGTTTTTCGATAGCCGCCGCTACGACCTCGGCCTAGTCGGCAGATACAAGCTCAACAAAAAATTGGGTTTGAATCTACCGATTGACGATGCCCACGTCACTCTCGACAAGCAAGACATCATTGCCGCCATCCGCTATATCATCAATCTCCAAAACGGCCACGGCAAAATCGATGACATCGACCACCTAGCCAACCGCCGGGTTCGCCGCGTCGGTGAACTTGTCAATCAAACCGCCTTCCGTGTCGGACTCCTCCGTTTAGAGCGTTCCATCAAGGAAAAAATGAGTATGGCCAAGGCCGAAGATCTGCCGACTCCCTCCGGTTTGATTAACCCTCGCCCCATCATTGCCTCGGTCTACGAATTCTTCAGAAGGAACCGCCTAAGCTCCATTCTGGAACAGGTCAACCCACTATCCGAGGTCGACAATCTTCGCCGCCTCTCCGTCATGGGTACTGGTGGTGTCACTCGCGAGCGCGCCAGCTTCTCCATGCGTGACATCAACGCTTCGCAGTACTCCCGCATTTGTCCCGTCCGTAGTCCTGAAGGCCAGAACATCGGTCTGGTCACTTATCTGGCCCTCTACACTCACATCAACGAATTTGGTTTTCTCGAGTCTCCCTATTTCAAGGTCGAAAAGCACGAAAAAGACGGCAAGACCGTTATGCGAATTACCGACAAAATCGAATACCTCACCGCCGATGACGAAGAGAAGTACTACATCACTCACGCCGAAGTTGGCCGTGAGGGAGACATCATCACCGACAAATGGGTCGCCGCCCGCTACGACTGTCAATTTATCGAAGTCGACGCCACTCAAATTCAGTACATCGATGTCGTTCCCCGCCAAGTTGTTGGTACTTCTGCTTCCCTGATTCCCTTCATCCAGCACGATGATGGTACCCGCGCCCTCATGGGAAGTCACATGCAAACTCAGGCCGTACCCCTTTTGAAACCGGAAGCTCCGATAATTGGTACAGGCATGGAAGCCTCTGTCGCCGGAGCTATGGGCTGGGTTGTTTATGCCCGCCACGCCGGTAAGGTTATTAGTTCAGACGCCAATCACATCAGTATCAAACTCTCCGCGACTGATGCCAAGGACGCAGTCAAAGAAATTGCCGACATCGACTACGGTTTCGTTACTATCAAGGGAGACGTCGAAACCTATCACATCAGAAAATATCACCGCACCTCTCAGAGTACCTCCTACAGCCAATCACCCTTGGTCATCACTGGTGATGAAGTCAAAAAAGGCGACGTCATTATCAATGGGCCTTCAGCTGAAAACGGCGAGCTCGCTATCGGCCAAAATCTCTTCATCGCCTATGGTTCTCTCGAAGGCCTGGGTTACGAAGACGCCATCGCCATCAGCTCTCGACTCTTAGAAGAAGATTTATTGAGCTCAATTCACATCAACGAATATGTTGCCGATGTTATGGATACCAAACTCGGCGCCGAAGAACTGACCTCCGATATCCCCAATGTCTCTGATCCGGATCTAAGGAATCTTTCTCCCGATGGCATTGTCGTCATCGGTAGCAACGTTTCCCCCAACGACATTCTCGTCGGAAAAATTGCCCCCAAGGGAGAAACTGAGCTCACCGCTGAGGAAAGATTACTCCGCGCCATTTTTGGCGAAAAAGCCCGTGAAGTCCGCGATACTTCTCTGCGTATGCCCCACGGCGAGCAGGGGACTGTCATCTCCGTCCAAATTCTTGATCGCGAAGGTGGCGACGAACTCGACGCCGGTGTCATTCGTGAGATCCGTGTCAAAGTCGCCCAACTTCGCCGTATCACCGTCGGCGATAAACTCGCCGGTCGTCATGGTAACAAAGGCGTCATCAGTAAGATCGTCCCCAAGGCTGACATGCCCTACACCGCCAATGGCCGCCCCGTCGATATCATGATCTCTCCTCTCTCGGTTCTGGCCCGTATGAACCTCGGTCAGCTTCTCGAAGCCGAACTCGGCCTCGCCGCTGAAAGTCTCGGCCTCAAAATTGCCGTTCCCGTCTTTGAACAAATCGACGAGAATCGCATCGGCGATCTTCTCGAGAAAGCCGGTTATCCCCGTTCCGCCAAGGTCCAGCTCTTTGACGGCCGCACTGGTGAAGCCCTCGCCCAAAAAACCGCCGTTGGCGTAGCCTACATTCTGAAACTTATCCACATGGTCGAGGACAAGACTCATGCCCGCTCGACCGGACCATACAGTCTTGTCACCCAACAGCCCCTCGGCGGCAAAGCCCAAATGGGAGGTCAAAGACTCGGAGAAATGGAAGTCTGGGCCCTCGAAGCCCACAAAGCAGCCCATACTTTGCAGGAAATGCTCACCATCAAGTCTGACGACGTCGTCGGTCGCTCCAAAGCCTTCGAAGCCATCGTCAAGGGTTTGCCAATTCCCGAGAGCACCGTCCCTGAGTCCTTCAAGGTCTTGGTCAAGGAATTAAACTCGCTTTGTCTCTCCATTATTCCGACCGGACCGGTCATCGCCGAAGAGCCCGAGGTGACGGCTCCTACCGTCGCCGAAGCCCCGTCGAATGACGGGGGAACTCCTGTCGCTGATGACACTTCTTCCCCTACACCGGTAGATGACACCACCGTTGAACCGGAAAAAGAAAAAAAAGAGACAGATGACGACGACGATGACGATGACGAATAAAATTAAAAAGACAAAAGATAAATGAAAAACATAGTTGATTTTGCCGGACTCCAAATAAAACTCGCTTCCCCCGAGGAAATTTTGTCTTGGTCTCACGGTGAGGTTCTGAAGCCGGAAACCATCAACTATCGTACTCAGAAACCCGAGAAAGACGGTCTTTTCTGCGAGCGCATTTTTGGTCCCACCAAGGACTGGGAATGCTACTGTGGCAAATACAAACGAGTTCGTTTCCGAGGCATCATCTGTGATAAATGTGGCGTCGAAGTTACCCAAAGCCGCGTCCGTCGGGAGCGCATGGCCCACATTAAGTTGGCTACCCCTATTGCCCACGTTTGGTTCTTCAAAGGTGCCCCCAGCAAGATTTCCCTGATCCTCGACATCTCCCCCAAGAAGCTTACCTCCGTCATTTATTTTTCCAAATACCTCGTTTTGGGCATCGATGATGCCGCCAAAGAAGAGGCGATCGGCAAACTCAGCGCCGAAAAAGACCGAAAAGTCGAAGCCATCAGAACCGACTACGACAATCGGATTGAAAAGCTCAAAGACGAAGGCAAGGACCAATTGGTCACCCTGAAAAAAACCGTCAAGGATAAAGACGAACAAGCCCTCAAGACAGAAGATACCAAACTCGGTTTCAAACAAAAAGTCGCTTCCATCCGCGAGCAAATGATTTCCGAGATCAGTCTCCAAGAGGAAATCAGCCAGAAGCTCGCCGACCTTATCGGCAGTGTTCAGGTCAACTCCCTTCTTTCCGAATCGGAATTCATCAAGTTCGAAGAGTACGGCGTCACCGATTGGCTCACTGTTGGCATGGGTGCCGAGGCCCTCATCGAAAGCCTCAAGAGATTAGACCTTGACACTCTCGCCGCCAAACTCCGCGAAGACGTAAAGAGCCACTCCGAAGCCAAACGAACCAAAGCCACCAAACGTCTTCAGGTCGTCCGCGGTCTGAAAAACTCCGAAGTCAAACCCGAGTGGATGATTCTCACGGTTCTCCCGGTCATTCCACCCGATCTTCGCCCCATGGTTCAGCTCCAAGGGGGCCGTTATGCCGCCTCTGACCTGAACGATCTCTATCGTCGCGTCATCAACCGCAACAACCGTTTGAAGCATCTCATCGTCCTCGGTGCCCCCGAAATTATTCTCCGAAACGAGAAACGCATGCTTCAGGAAGCCGTTGACGCCCTCATCGATTCCTCTCAGGCCAAGACCAGCCGCCGCAGCCGCACAGGCAAGACTTTGAAGAGTATCTCTGATCTACTGAAGGGGAAGCAGGGTCGTTTCCGCCAAAATCTTTTGGGCAAGCGCGTCGACTACTCAGGCCGTTCCGTTATCGTCGTCGGTCCGGAACTCAACATCAACCAATGCGGTCTCCCCAAAGAAATGGCCTTGGAGATGTTCAAACCCTTTGTCCTTCGCGAATTGATTCTCAAGGGCCTGGCTCCGAACGTCAAATCCGCCAAAAACATCATCGAAAAACGTCCTCCGGAAGTCTTTGACATCCTTGAGGAAATCACCCGCGAACACCCCGTCCTCCTAAACCGCGCTCCGACGCTTCACAAGCTCTCCATACTGGCTTTCTGGCCGGTCCTTGTCGAAGGCTCCGCTATCAGACTTCATCCGGTCGTCTGTGAAGGTTTCAACGCCGACTTTGATGGAGACCAAATGGCCGTCCACGTTCCTTTGACCGAGAAAGCCAAGAAAGAAGCCATCAAATACATGTTCCCCCGCGTCAATCTTCTGAAGCCATCCAGCGGAAATCCCATCAACATTCCTGTCAAAAAAGAAATGGGTATCGGTATCTACTTGATCTCTTCCGTCGACGTCACTCTGGCGGCTCACCCCTCGCCCTTTGCCAGTCGGGAAGAAGCCATCACCGCTCACCAAAACGACGCCATCAAACTCCGCCAGGCGATCAAGGTCAGATTGAATCCGGATGACACCACCCTCACCGATACCACTGTCGGTCGCATTCTCTTCAATCAGATTCTCCCTGAGGTCTGGAGTTTCAACAACGAAGCCATGCCCGCCCGCGCCCTCAGTAATCTTTTTGAGAAAGCCATCAAAGAGCTCGACAACGAGCGCGTCGTGAAGTTGGTCGACGACATCAAGAACCTCGGTTTCGAGGTCATCACCACTTCCGGTCTGTCTTTCTCGATCTCCGACAACGAGCTCTTCAGCGGCAAAGAAGAAATTCTCCAGGGAGGCAATCTCAAGGCCAAGGAAATCGAAGACAACTACCGTCTCGGTTTGATCACCAACGAAGAGAGAAAGAAGCTGACCATCGATATGTGGATGACCACCACCGACGAGCTCGCCGAGAAGACCTGGTCGACTTTTTCCATCGACAACCCAATTCGTACCATCATCGATACCGGTGGCGGACGTATCAACAAAAACACCATCAAACAGCTTTCCGCTATGCGTGGTATCGGCGTTGATCCAATGGGAAATTTCGTCGAACTTCCGACCAAGAGCAACTACCGCGAAGGTCTTTCCATCTTCGAATACGTTACCGCTATCCGAGGTAGTCGCAAAGGTCTGACCGATACCGCTCTTCGTACCGCCGACGCCGGTTATCTCACCCGCCGTCTAGTCGATGTCAGCCACGACGTTATCGTCCGCGCCGATGACTGTGGTGAGACAGAAGGTTTAGAGATTCGCTCCGATTATCGGGGCGCCCAGTTTGCCGCCCGTCTGGTGACCCGCATTGCCGCCAAGAAAGTTATCGACCCAGCCACCAAGAAAGTCATCGTCTCCGCCGGAGAACTCATTACCGACGAACTTTCCAAGGGCATCAAAGACGCCAAGGTCGAAAACGTCTTTATTCATTCTCCGCTGACCTGCAAACTCCGCTTCGGTATTTGTGCCAAGTGTTATGGTAGCAACTACGCCACCAATGCCATGGCGAAAGTTGGCGATCCCGTTGGTATCGTCGCCGCCCAAAGTATCGGTGAGCCGGGTACTCAGCTGACCATGCGTACCAAACACTCCGGTGGTGTCGCTGGTCTCGACGTGACTCAAGGACTTCCCCGCGTTACCGAGCTTTTGGAAGCCCGCGCCCCAAAGATCGCCGCCCCCATCGCCGAAGTTTCCGGCAAGGTCAAGGTTTTGGAAACCGACAACGGCTATCATCTCACCATTACTCCCACCGGCAGTAGCAAAGAGGCCCGCAAAGAATACGTCGTCCCACTCACCCTCAATCTCCTAGTCGCCGACGGTGACATTGTTGGCGCCGGCGCCCAACTCGCCTCCGGTAGCGTCGACGTCAAGAACCTACTGAAAATCAAAGGCCTTCGTGCCAGTCAGGAATACCTCATCAAGGAAGTTCAGGGCGTCTACGAATCTCAGGGTATCGCCATTCACGACAAGCATTTTGAGGTCATTGCCCGCCAGATGAGTGACAAAATCCGTATCGACGAGCCGGGTGACACCCAGCTTCTCTCCGGCGACATTGTCAGCCGTGGCACTTACGAACTAGCCAACGAAGCCGTCATCGCCCAAGGAGGCAACCCCGCCACCGCCACTCACATTATCCTCGGCACCATCCGCGCTTCTCTCTACACCGACAGTTGGCTTTCCGCCGCTTCTTTCCAGGACACCACCAGTGTCCTGACCGACGCTTCTGTTCAAGGCAGGGTCGATCACCTTATCGGTATGAAAGAGAACGTTATTATTGGTCGCCTCATCCCCACGAGCAAATCTCGGGCGGCGATTGAGAATCTCTGGTAAAATAAGCCTCGTTCTATGCCTACAATCAACCAACTAGTCAAAAAAGGTCGCAAGCGTTTGGCCCGAAAGATCAAAACTACGGCTCTGCGCAAGAGTTTCAACTCGGTCAAGCGTCACATGACCACCAACACCAACCCCCAGAAAGTCGGGGTCTGCCTTCAGGTCAAGACCATGACCCCCAAGAAGCCAAACTCTGCTCTGCGCAAAATCGCCCGTGTTCGTTTGAGTAACAAACAGGAAGTCACCGCCTATATCATGGGTGAGGGCCACAATCTGGCCGAACACAGCATCGTCATGATCCGCGGCGGCCGCGTCCGCGATCTTCCCGGCGTCAAGTACCACATTATCCGGGGCAAGCTCGACTGCGCCGGCGTCGAGAAGAGAATTAGTAGCCGCAGCAAATACGGCGCCCGTATGCCCAAAGCCGCTAAATAAAATATGAGAGCCCACAAAATCTACACCAGAACCATCACCTCCGACGTCAAGTACGACAGTCAGATGGTCGCCAAACTAATTAACGCCGTTATGTCCGATGGCAAGAAATCCGTTTCGGCCAAGCAGGTTTATGACGCCTTGACTCTTTTGAAAGAAAAAACCAAGACTGACGAAATCACTTATCTCACCGAAGCCCTCGAAAACGTCAAACCTCAGATGGAGGTCCGCTCCCGTCGTGTCGGTGGCGCCAGCTATCAGGTCCCGATGCCCGTCCGAAGCGATCGGAAGCAGTCTCTCGCGATACGCTGGATTGTCGACGCCGCCCGCGCTAGGAGCAACAGCTCTTACCACACTTTTTCCGAGAAGCTCGTCGCCGAGCTGGTTGATGCCCACGAGCAGGCCGGCAATGCCATCAAGAAGAAGCTCGACACCCACCGCATGGCCGATGCCAACAAAGCCTTCTCCCACTTCCGCTGGTAACATCACCCCGCCTTCCTCCCCCACTAATAAGTCTCTCGCGAAGCGAGATCTGGCTCCGCCAGACAATTTGTCCAATCGTGTTACAATTCACCCCGTAAGTTATAGGCCAGCTCCTTAAAACAACCACCCACCCCTCGTCGAGCGCCAGTTGGCCCCGTTCATTCGGGCCCAACTTGCGCTCCGATGAGTGCCCGTGAAACGTTTTTTTCGAATGTCATCCTCGGCACGACCGGGGATCCATAGAAACTGGAGGTATTGCATGAAAAACAGATTGTTAGTGGTGAGCATTACCCTCGCCGCTCTCGCCGTCCTTGTCATCCTTCTCCTCAGCGGTAGCTGGGGGGGAATGATGGGACCCGGCTGGGGCATGATGGGCGGCTGGGGATTCGGCTGGATCGGCATGCTCTTCACGTCGCTGATCCCCGTCGGCTTCGTCGTGCTGACCGTGCTGGGTCTGGCTTGGCTGGTGCGGTCAGGCTATGGGGTACCGCCGCCCTCCGTCCAACACTACTGCGTCAAATGCCGCGGTAAAGTGACGGATGACGCGCGTTTCTGCCCCAACTGCGGCACGCCGTTGGAATAGGCGCGCCCTCGCGCCCACCCACCCGTGGGGGAGTTTCTCCCCCACGGGTTTTTTATTCTCATTCCTCCATTGTCATTCCGGCCCCCGAGCCGGAATCTATTTGAATAGATCCCGGATCAAGCGCGCCTCGCTGCGAAGCGGGCCCGGAATGACCAATTGTGTTACAATACCCCATAAGTTATAGGCCGCACCTTAAAACAACCACCCACTCCTCGTCGAGCGCCAGTTGGCCCCATTTCCCAAGGGCCCAACTTGCGCTCCGCGTGGAGACTATGTAAAACTTTTCCTAAGAAAAATAAAGGAGTGTATTCAAAATGACGAACCCGCTCAGCTTCAAAAAAACAATTGGAGCAATGTTATTCGTTCTCGAGGCTTCGGCCATTATGATTTTGGTACTCAGTGGCTACTGGGAGGCCGCCCTCGGCCTGATGGCCGCCACCGGCGTTGGCCTCATCATTCTCGGGATCACCGAGATGATTATGGCCAAAAAGAACCCGCCCGCCACCGAAAAATAGGCGCGCCGCGCGCCCACCCACCCGACCCCCCGCCTTTGGCGAGGGCCCACCGGGTGGTTTTTTACCGATAGATGGTTTTCCGGTCAGCCACTCTTAGAATGGTGACCGTTTTAGCCTTCGGATCTAGCGAATAAATCACCCGGTAAGATCCGACGCGCATACGGTAGTTTTCTTGTCCGGAAAGTTTTTTGGAATTTGTGGGAAACGGATTTTTTGAGAGAAGGAGTATTTTTTCAGAAATGTTCTTGGCCACTGAATTGGGGAGTTTGTCCAGTTCTTTTTCCGCCTTCCTCGTAATGGTTAGTTTCATTTACCTTTCGTGCCAAACCGTTTTTCAAAGTATTTATCAAAAGATTCAGTTGGTTCCCGTTTGGCCCTTTCCGCTTCCTGGCTATCAGTCAGATCTATAATCGCCTCTTCCAAGGCTTGGAAATACAAATAGTCAACCAGAACCGCCTTCGGTTTGGATCTCTGCATCACAATCAGGGGATTTTGCCCGCTGATCGCCAAATCGATCAGGTTAGTTGCGTCCTGCCTAAGTTCAGAAATGGAAATAGTATTATTACTAGTACTCATGCTAGCGTTAATACTATCAATTAATAACTCTCCCGTCAAATGAGTCTCTCGCAAAGCGAGATCTGGCTCTGCCAGACAATTAGCCCAATTTGTCCAATCGTCAGGGTGGTTTTTTTATGGCCAAAAATGTGTTAAAATTAGCCTCACGTTATGGCTACTACAAGTACTAATCAGAAAAAAATACCCCTAAACCGAGTCCGAAACATCGGTATCATCGCCCACATCGACGCGGGCAAGACCACCACTTCCGAGCGGATCCTTTTCTATACCGGTCAGACCTACAAAATCGGTGACATCGACGAAGGCAACACTGTTATGGACTGGATGGACCAAGAGCGCGAGCGCGGTATCACCATCGTCTCCGCCGCCGTCACCACTTTCTGGACCCCTGTTTTGGGTGATTCTCTTTACCAAGAAGAGCATCGTTTCAACATCATCGACACTCCGGGCCACGTCGACTTCACTGCCGAGGTCGAGCGTTCCCTCCGTGTTCTCGATGGTGGTGTCATCGTTCTCGACGCTGGCTCTGGGGTTCAGTCACAGACCGAAACCGTCTGGCGCCAGGCCGACAAATACCACGTTCCCCGCATCGCTTTCGTAAACAAAATGGACGTTCTCGGTGCCGACTTTATGAATACCATCAAGGAAGTTCACGAGAAACTCGGCGCCAAAACTGCCGTCATGGCCCTCCCCATCGGTGTCGAAAATACTTTCAAGGGCATCGTCCTCCTTCTTGAGAGAAAAGCTATCGTTTGGCAAGGTGATGAAACCGGCGCCAAATATGTTGTTTCCGATGAGATCCCCGCTGAAATGAAAGACGAAGTCGAGAAGGCCCGCGCCAAACTGGTCGAAGCCATTGCCGAAACCGATGACAATCTTATCGGAGACTTCCTCGACGGCCGCGAAATTTCCATTCCCGATCTCAAGGCGGCTCTTCGCCGTGCCACCTGCACCAACGCCATCGTCCCTGTCTTTCCTGGTTCGTCTTTGCGAAACAAAGGTGTCCAACCCCTTCTCGACGCCGTCGTCGACTTCCTTCCTTCACCCCTCGACCGTGGCGTTGTCACCGGTACCAATCCCGATACCAATGCTGAGGAAGCTCGAAAACCCGACGTTAACGAACCCTTCTCAGGGCTCTCCTTCAAGATTCAGACGGACTCCCACGTCGGTCGTCTCACCTTCGTCCGCGTCTACTCTGGTACCCTGAAACAGGGTTCCTTTATCTACAATCCGGGCAAACGCGAACGCGAACGCGTCGGCCGTCTTCTTCTCATGCACAGCAACGACCGCGAAGAGATCGAATCCGCCAGTGCCGGTGAAATTGTCGCCGTTATTGGGATGAAGTCAACCAAAACCGGAGACACTCTCTGTGATGAAAACAAGCCCATTGTTTTGGAGTCCATTACCTTCCCCGAACCCGTCATTTCCCTAGCCATTGAGCCGAAAACCAAAGCCGATCAGGAGAAGCTTGGCCTGGCCCTGAACAAACTTTCCGACGAAGACCCGACCTTCCAAATTCGAACCGATCACGAAACCGGTCAGACCGTCATCTCCGGCATGGGCGAGCTTCACCTTGAGGTCTTGGTCGAGCGCCTCCGTCGCGAATTCAAAGTCGATGCCACTACCGGCACCCCCCAAGTTGCCTACCGCGAAACCATCACCAAAGAGGCCTCCGGCGAAGGCAAGTACATCAGACAGTCGGGTGGTCGTGGTCAGTATGGTCACTGCGTCCTCATCGTTCGCCCCAAGACTCGTGGTGAAGGCTATCTTTTCAACAACAAAATTGTCGGTGGCGTCATTCCCAAGGAATTTATCGCCCCGATCGAAAAAGGTGTCCGTGAATGTCTGGCCAACGGTATTATTGCCGGCTTCCCCCTCGTCGATATCGAGGTCGACGTCGTCGATGGTAGTTACCACGAAGTCGACTCTTCCGAGATGTCCTTCAAGATTGCCGGATCGATGGCCGTCCAGGACGCCGTCAAGCAGGCCAAGCCTGTTATCCTCGAGCCGGTTATGAAAGTGGAGGTGACTACCCCCGAAGAGTACTTGGGTGATATAATAGGCGATATCAGTAGCCGTCGCGCCCAGATTCAGGGTACGATTCAGAGGGGTAACGCTCGCGTTGTTGTTGCGAATGTACCACTTTCCGAGATGGGGTCCTACGCCACCGTCATTCGCTCGCTGACCGCAGGCCGTGCCAGTTACTACATGGAGCCCAGCCACTACGAGGTTCTACCTGACAGTCTGGCCAGTAAGCTTCTGAAGGTAAACCAACAACCAACTTAGTAATCGAAAATTAGTAATTAATTATTTAAAAATAATATGGCAGCTTTCAATCGCTCCAAACCTCATCTCAACATTGGCACAATTGGCCACGTTGACCACGGTAAGACCACTCTTACCGCCGCCATTACCAACACCCTCGCCGCCAAAGGCTTAGCCACCGCCATGGCCTTCGACCAGATCGATGCCTCTCCAGAAGAGAAAGCCCGTGGCGTTACGATTCAAATCAGTCACGTTCCTTACGAGACCAAGCTTCGCCATTACGCCCACATCGACTGTCCGGGTCACAAGGATTACATCAAAAACATGATTACCGGAGCCGCCCAGATGGACGGCGCTATTCTAGTGGTCGCCGCTACCGATGGTCCTATGCCCCAGACCAACGAACACTTGCTTCTGGCCCATCAGGTCAACGTTCCAAGACTAGTTGTCGCTCTAAACAAATGCGATGCCGTCTCTGATCCCGAGATCATTGAGTTAGTCGAAATGGAGATTCGCGAGAAGTTGAAAAAATACGGTTTTGAAGAGAACACCCCCATCGTTCGTGTTTCCGCCCTCAAGGCTCTCGAAGGCGACAAAGACGCCCAAGAAGGCATCATGAAACTGATGGACACCGTCGACGAGTGGATTCCTACTCCCGTCCGGGATCTCGACAAGCCCTTCCTCATGCCCGTCGAAGACGTCTTCTCGATCAAAGGCCGTGGCACCGTCGTCACCGGTCGTATTGAAACCGGTGTCGTCAAGGTCGGCGAGGAGATCGAAATCGTCGGTATCCGAGACACCAAGAAGAGTATCGTCACTGGAGTTGAAATGTTCCACCAGAGCCTCGACCAAGGTCAAGCTGGTGACAACGCCGGCATCCTTCTTCGGGGTATCGAAAAAGCCGACGTCATCCGCGGCCAAGTCCTAGCCAAGCCGGGTTCCGTCAAGCCTCACAAGAAGTTTTCGGCTGAGATTTACGTCTTGGGCAAAGATGAAGGTGGACGTCACACGCCTATCTTCACTGGTTACAAGCCTCAATTCTACTTCAGGACTACCGATGTTACCGGTGAGCTGAAGCTCCCCGAAGGAGTTGAAATGATCATGCCCGGTGACAACGCCAAAATCACCGTCGAGCTGATCACTCCCGTCGCCATGGACAAGGGTCTCCGCTTCGCCATCCGCGAAGGGGGTCAGACCGTCGGTGCCGGTTCTATTATTGAAGTTCTTGAATAATTAAAGGCATATGGCCGCCCAACCACGCATCCGCATCAAGCTCAAGTCCTTTGACCATCGAGTCATTGATGAGGCTGCCAACAAGATCATCCGGACTGCACTTGCTGCCGGAGCCTCCGTGGTTGGCCCGGTGCCTTTGCCGACCAAGAAGAAATCCATCGTGGTGACGATCAGTCCCCACACTGACAAAAACGCCCGTGAGCACTTCAAAATTCTCACCCACAAGCGTTTGATCGACATCGTCAGTCCGACGAACAAAACCATCGACTCGCTCCAACATCTCGATTTACCTGCCGGAGTTGGAATAGAAATTAAGATGTAGCACCGCCCATGCTAAACAGAAAAAACTATAATGCTAAACCAAATCTACGCTATCAAACAACGCATGAGTCAGGAATTTCTGGCCGGTTTGCGCGTGCCCGTGACCTCGCTTCTTGTTCCCGAACATCAGGTTGTTGGTGAGAAAACCGCCGATCGAGACGGCTATCGTTCCCTTATTATCGCTCTAGGTCAGGCCAAAAAAATGACCACCAAAAAATCCCTCTTGGGCTTTCTTAAGAGTAAAGAACTTAACTTCACTCCTAAGAGAATCAAAGAAATCAAACTTAAGACAGATGAAACCGCCGAAGGCAAACTTCAGGTCGAAACCCTAATCACCCCGAACTCCCTTATCACCGTCAGCGCCAAGTCCAAAGGCAAGGGTTTTGCCGGAGTTATGAAGCGCTGGAACTTCCGCGGCGGCCCCCGGACTCACGGACAATCCGACCGTCAACGCACCCCCGGCTCTATTGGTCGCGGTACGACTCCCGGCCGTATTCTTCCCGGCAAGAAAATGCCCGGTCGTATGGGTGGCGAGAATATCAGTACCAAGAATCTCACCGTCATTGCCTATGATCCCGCTACCAGAATCCTCAAAGTCAAAGGAGCCGTCCCCGGCGCCATCAACGCTTTCGTCACCATCAAAGTTACCAAACTCGCTGTCATCCCGAGCGTAGTCGAGGGATCTCCTTCCTCTAAAGATTCCTCCACTTCGGTCGGAATGACAAACAAATAAATATGACCAACAAAACCACAAAAACTCTCGCGAAGCGAGATCTGGCTTCGCCAGACACCACCGCCAAGAAACCCGCCGTCAAAAAGGCCGCGGCTGTGTCATCCTCGCGCAAGCGGGGATCCACCCCTCTGTCATCCCGAGCGCAGCGCAACGCAGCCGAGGGATCTTCTTCCTCAAAAGATTCCTCGACTATCGCTCGGAATGACACAATTCTCGATTCTCGCATCTTTAATTACCAAGTCTCTGATGCTCTTTTATCTCAGGTGATTCACGTTTATCGCGACAACACTCATCAAAACACTAGCAAGGTCAAGGCCCGTGGTGAGCTGACCCGAACCACGAAGAAAATGTACAAACAAAAAGGTACCGGCAACGCCCGCCACGGTAGCAAGATGTCGCCCACCTTCGTCGGCGGTGGGGTCGCCTTCGGGCCCACTGGTATTCAACCCAACAACTTAAAGATCAATCGCAAGATGAGAGCCGCCGCCCTGGCAGGCATTCTTTCCCATTACGCCAAAGACAACGCCGTCGAGCTCTTCAACGCCCCCAAACTTACAAAACCAGAAGTCAAGTCCGTCAAATCGCTTCTGACCAAACCCGACACCCTTCTCGTCTACGGCCAAGAGTCTCCCGCCTTTGTTTCATCCGTCAGAAATCTAGGCAATGTCACTCTTATCGAGGCCGGTAAACTCAATGCCTACACCGTGGTCCAGAGTAAACACGTCGCCTTGACTGCTTCCGCCCACGAAGCTCTCGTCTCCCGCATTCTCCCCCTCATCAAATTAGCTAAACCAAAATGATTACCAAACCCGTTTTTACCGAAAAAAGCCATAGCCTGACCGCCCTTGATCGTTTTACCTTCAAGGTTGACCGTCATACTACCAAGACCCAGATCAAAAAAGAGATTGAGGCCCTTTATGGCGTCAACGTTCTCTCAATCAATACCGCCAGCGCCAAAAGTCGAACCATCCGTTCGGGTAAGACTGGCAAGAAAGTTACCGAAAAAGGCTTTAAGAAAGCCATCGTAAAACTAAAATCAGGTCAAAAAATTAAACTCTTTAATTCCTAAAAGTATATGAAATCCTTACTCACCATCAACAAAAAATCGTCAGGCAGGAACTTTTCTGGTAAAATAACCGTTCGTGGCCAAGGAGGCCGTCAGAAACGCTATCTCCGTCTCATTGATTGGAAGAGAAATGTTGTTGACATGCCCGCTCGCGTGGCTTCGATCGAGTACGATCCGAACCGGACTACCGATATCGCTCTTTTAGTCTATCCAAACGGAGTCAAGAACTACATTCTGGCCCCCACCGGTCTCAAAGAGGGAGACAAAGTTACCACCAGTACCAAAGGCACGGTCGAGATTCTCCCCGGGAATGCCACTCTCTTGAAATTCATCCCCATTGGTACCCCGATTCACAACCTTGAGTTGACCCCCGGCAAAGGCGCCCAGATCGTCAGGACTGCCGGCAACGCCGCTTTCGTTCAGAGCAAAGATGGTGACAAAGTCATTGTCAAGCTCCCATCTGGCCAGACCCGGGTTTTTACGGGAGATACCAAAGCCACCATCGGCGCCCTCGGCAACGAGCACCACAAAGAAGAGAATCTTGGCAAAGCCGGCCGTTCCCGCCATTTAGGAAAACGACCCCAGGTCCGTGGTGTCGCTCAGGATCCTAGGAGTCACCCCCATGGTGGAGGAGAGGGTCGCTCTGGCATTGGTATGAAATCACCCAAATCTCCTTGGGGCAAGCGTACCTTGGGCAAGAAGACCAGAAAACCGCACAAATACTCTGATAAACACATTATTAAAAGTAATATTCGCTAAATAAGATGTCCCGAAGTGCCAAAAAAGGACCATACGTCGACGAAAAACTCATGCTCAAGGTGAGTAAGCAAAAAGCCATGAGCAAAAAAGAACCCATCAAGACTTGGGCGCGGGCCAGTCAGATCCCGCCGGAGTTCGTCGGTTACACCTTTCTGGTTCACAACGGCAAGGTCCACAAAGAAGTCTTCGTTAGCGAAAACATGGTTGGCCATCGACTGGGAGAATTTTCTCCGACCAGAACCTTCCACGGCCACGGCAAGATGACCAAACGCGTCCTAACCAAAACCTAAAATGATAATCACGGCCAGAGCCACTCACATCAGTCACTCCCCTCGAAAAGTCAATCTTGTGACCAAGTCTATCGTCGGACTCCCCGCCGCCAAGGCTCTCGAGAAACTCGGCTTCACTATCAAGCGGGCCAGCTCTCCCGTCGCCAAGGTTTTGCGCCAGGCCATCGCCAACGCCACCAACAATCTGAAGCTCGACGCTAATACTCTGTTTGTCGACACCGCTTTTGCCACCAAAGGCCGAACCATCAAACGTGGCCACTTCGGCGGTCACATGCGTTACAAACCCTACGAGAAAATCGCCAGCCATCTCACCATCAACCTCCGAAGTGTAGCTCCCAAGGTTCCGGCAAAGCCAGCAAATTTGTCAAATACGACCAATACGACCAATACGACTAATAAGACTAATACTAAAAAACCAAAATAAACATGGGCCAAAAAATTAATCCTACCGGCTTTAGAACAGGCGTCATCTTCCCGACGAAGTCCGTCTGGTTCTCTTCCTTCAAAGACTACAGCAAGAACGTCCTCGAGGAATTTAGGATTAGAAAGTTCTTAGGCAAGAAGCTCGTCCTCGCCGGTTTGACCAAAGTGGAGATCAAACGCTCCATCAATACGATCGATATCTTTCTTCACGTCAGCCGCCCCGGTGTCGTCATCGGCCGTGGTGGTTCTGGACTCGACCAATTGAAAAAAGAAATGACCACCCTTATTCTCGGCGAGCGCGCCCCCAAAGCCAAGGTCAATTTGGTCAAGATCAATCTTCACCCAATTGAAGTGACCCAACCGGAAATTTCCGCCGTCCTTGTCGCCGATCGCCTTGTCAATCAGCTCGAACATCGCTATCCTACCCGCCGCGCCGTCACTCAGGCCATCGAAAAAGTTATGGCCGCCGGCGCCAAAGGGATCAAGATCACCCTTTCCGGCCGTATCAACGGCGCCGAAATCAGTCGCCGTGAGAAATACAAACAGGGTCAGATCCCGACCCAGACCCTTCGCGCAAACATTGATTATTGTGAACAACCCGCCCTGACCCGATCGGGTTACGTTGGCATCAAAGTCTGGATTTATACCGGAGAAGTCATCGCCTAAAGCATATGCTACAACCTAGCCGTCGCAAACATCGAAAAGAATTTAGAGGCACCATGACCGGTGTCGCTACCCGAGGTAGTTCTATCGCCTTCGGTGAATTTGGTTTGAAAGCCATGGAGTGTGGTTGGGTGTCCGCAGCTCAGCTCGAGTCCGCCCGCCGCACCATCACTCATCACACGAAACGCCTCGGTCGTCTTTATCTACGCGTTTTTCCTCACAAACCAATTACGAAGAAAGCCGCTGGCGCCCGTATGGGCTCCGGAAAAGCGGACATTCATGCTTACGTCGCCGTCATCCGCCCCGGCGTCATTATGTTTGAGCTCTCCGGCGTAACTCCAGAAATGGCCAAAGAGGCCATGCGCCTCGCCGCCCACAAATTAAGTGTCGCTACCAAATTTATCACCAAATAAGACCATGGCCAAAACGACCAAAACAACCAAGTCCGCTCCGAAGAAGACAGATTCTCTTTCTGACCTCAAAACCAAGATGGTGGAAATCAAATTATCGATCAAGGCTCATCAGGAAAAGAACACCAACGCCCACAAAGCGGTCAGAAAACAGATTGCCCAATTATTAACCCGTGGCACCGTGTCACTGTGACACCGCAATAAACACTATGAAAAAACAACTGACAGGCATCGTCAAGAGTGATAAAATGACCGGCACTGCAGCCGTCACCGTCACTTCCGTCAAGACCCACCCTCTTTATTTGAAGAAGACAAAGTGGACCAAATCCTATTTGGCTGACAATCAAATCCAGGCCAAAGAAGGGGATGCCGTCGTGATGGAATCGGTCAGGCCAATTAGCAAAAAGAAATCCTGGAAAATAGTTAGCATCAAGAAATGATTCAAATCAGAAGCGTCTTAAATCTAGCCGATAACTCCGGCGCCAAATCCCTTCGGGTGATTTTGGTCCACGGTGGTAGCCGAAGAAGGTTCGGTTACGTCGGCGACGTCGTCTCCGCTGCGGTCATCGATGCGGAGCCAAACGGCACCGTCAAGGACAAGCAAGTCGTCAAAGCCGTCGTCGTCAGAACTCACAAGGAAACCAGGCGCCCCGACGGCACCTACATCCGCTTCGACGATAACGCCGCCGTCATCATCGACTCCATCGCCGGCAAGACCCCCGTCGGAACCCGTATCTTTGGACCCATTGCCCGCGAAGTCAAAGATGCCGGTTTTGCCAAGATCGCCTCACTGGCACCGGAAGTATTATAAAAAAGTGACACCGTGTCACTGTGACACAGCAATAAAATGTTTAAATTTAAAACCAACGACACCGTCAAAATCACCGCTGGCAAAGACAAAAATCAAACCGGCAAGATTATCAAGGTCTACCCCGAACTTGACAAAGTCGTCGTCGAAGGCAAAAACACCTACAAGAAACACATCAAGAAGCAGGGAGAACAGGCCGGCTCTATCGCTACCCTTTCCCGACCTCTTCCAGTGGCTTCTATAGCCTTGGTCTGTCCCAACTGTCAGAAGGCCACTCGAGTCCACTTTGACAGTAGCAAGGATCCGAAGGTCAGGGTCTGCGCCAAATGTCACCAACCAATCACTATCACCAAATAACTATGCAACCCCTAAAACAAATTTATCTCGAAAAAATTCAAAAACAGCTCAAAGACGAGTTGAAATTAAAAAACATCAACGCCGTCCCCAGGCTCGTGAAGATCACGGTCAACACCAGCTCCCGCGACTTCAAAACCGACAAAGAGTTCTTGACCAAAACCAAGACCTGGATCGCGACCGTTACCGGCCAGATGCCCGTAGAGACAAAAGCGAAGCTATCTATCGCCAGTTTCAGTCTTCGCGAAGGCGATGTTGTTGGTCTAATGGTGACCCTTCGGGGCGACCGCGCCTATGATTTCCTCCAGAAGTTAGTGAACGTCATCCTTCCCCGTTTGCGTGATTTTCAAGGTGTTTCCAAGAAGAGCTTCGACAAGTCCGGCAATTACACCATCGGTTTGAAAGAGCAAATCGTCTTTCCCGAGATCGAATATGATAAAATTGGCAGGATTCAGGGCTTAGAAATTACTATTACCACCTCCGCCAAGGATCGAGACACCGCCTTTGCCTATCTTTCGGCAATGGGTATGCCGTTTACCAAAGACTAAATATGGCCAAACTAAGTAAAATCGTCAAGGCTGAGAAACTGAAAAACCACCCCACTCGGGCACACAATCGTTGTCAGCTTTGTGGCCGACCCAGAGGCTACATCCGCATTTTTGGTCTATGTCGAATGTGTTTTAGAAAATTAGCCCACAAAGGCGAACTGCCGGGAGTATATAAAGACTCCAAATAATATGGACCCAATCGCAGACTTCCTCACCGCCATCCGAAACGGCTACCTCGCCAAGAAAGAAACCATTTCCGTCAGGAAATCGAAGCTGAAATCAGCTTTGGCAGAGATTCTCGTTAGGCAGGGATTTCTTCTCGCTACCCAAGACGTGGAGCATGAAATCAAGCTCACTCTCCACTATCTTCCCGACGGCCAGCCGATTTTGACCCACATCAAACGTATCAGCAAACCCGGGGTCAGACGCTACGCTGGTGCCGACTCCATCCCCGGAGCCCTTTCCGGAGCCGGTATCACCATACTCTCTACCCCCGCCGGTATCTTGACCGACAAAGAAGCCCGTGCCCAACGCCTCGGAGGCGAAATTATCTGTCAGCTTTGGTAATATCATGAGTCGCATTGGCAGCAAACCCATCATCTTGCCCGAGTCCGTCAAAGTCGAAATCAAAGACGGAAAGCTCAATATTTCCGGCCCCAAGGGAAACCTGGTCGTAGCCCTACCTGAAAAAATTACCGCCGAAATTGAAGGGACACATCTGAAACTTAATCGTCACGGCGAAGACAAATTTGCCCGCGCCTATCACGGCCTCGGCCGCTCTCTCGCCAACAATGCGGTCGCTGGGGTGACTCACGGCTTCACCAAAGAACTCGAGCTTGTTGGCACTGGTTATCGTGTCGTTGCACAGGGAGGCGATCTCGTTTTTTCTCTCGGGTTTTCTCACCCGATTACCTTCAATGCCGTCGCCGGCGTCTCTTTCGCCGTCGAGGGCAACAACAAAGTCAAGGTCGAGGGCATCGACAAACAACTGGTTGGTCAAGTCGCCGCCAATATTAGAGCCCTGCGAGAACCGGAACCTTACAAGGGCAAGGGTATCCGCTACTCCGACGAAGTCGTTAGACGCAAACCCGGTAAGGCCGCCGCCAAAGGCGCCGCATAAAAGTATATGAAAAACATTCAATCAAATACCAGACAAGCCAAGCGGGCTCTCCGAGTTAGCAGTCGCGTCCTCGACCGGAGCGATCTTCCGAGGCTCGTGGTCAAACGCAGCAATCAGCACCTCCACACCCAGATTATCGACCGTTCCGGCAAGGTCCTGGCGGCCGCTAGCTCTCTCGCGAAGCGAGATCTGGCTTCGCCAGACACTAAGACCGAACAAGCCCGTGAACTTGGTGTAAAATTAGCCGAAATCGCCAAGAAAGCAAACTTAACCGCCGCTGTTCTCGACCGTGGTGAATACCGTTTCCACGGCCGTATCAAAGCATTAGTCGAATCACTCAATGCCAACGGCCTCAAAGTCTAACACTTAACACTTAATACATAAAACTTAATACATAAAACTTAAATTCATATGGCCATGAGAAGCAACAATCGCGGCAGCGGCCGCCCCACCGACCCCAATAGCTACGAGCAGGTCATTCAGATCAAGCGCGTCAGCAAGAAAACCAAAGGCGGTTCTTTGGTCAGTTTTGCGGCTCTGGTTGTTACAGGTGACAAGAAAGGCTCTGTTGGCCTAGGTCTCGGGAAGGCCCCAAACGTCGCCGACGCTATCAAGAAGGCCGTCCGCCTAGCCAACCGCAATCTGGTGAAGATTCCAGTCGTCAAGGGGACTGTCCCTTATCAGGTGAAGGAGAAATTCGGCGCCGCCCACATCATTCTGAAGCCGGCTCCGTCCGGTACCGGCATTATCGCTGGTGGCTCGATTCGTTCCATCGTCGAAGCCGCGGGTATCACCGACATCGTCAGCAAGATCTTGGGTACCACCAACAAGCTTTCCAACTCCTACGCCACCTTCAAAGCATTGAAGTCCGTCGAGCGCCTCAGCCAAAAGCACGAGTATCTAAAAGAATATCTAAAAACCAAATGAACTTATCCCATCTTTCCAAAACCACCACCCGCTCCGCCAAACGTATCGGTCGTGGCTTCGGCTCCGGCAAGGGCGGCCACACCGTCGGCCGCGGCCAAAAAGGTCAAAAGACCCGAGGCACCATTCCGGTCTGGTTCGAAGGTGGCCAGCTCCCCCTGATTCGCCGCACTCCTTTCATCAAAGGCAAGCGCCGTTTCAACTCCCTTAAAGGTGCGACCATCATCATTACTCTTAACACCCTAAACAAGTTTGAGAGCGGTCAAACCGTCGACTCCATCTCTGCCGTTTCTGTTCTGAAGCTTCATCAAGCCCGCGTCGACAAACGAGGCCTCAAGATCGTTGCCACCGGCAAACTCACCAAAGCCCTAAAGATCTCCCTCCCCACCACCGCCGCTGCGGCCCGCGCCATTACCACAGCCGGCGGCTCCGTTGTTTCCGTCTAATATCTCCCCGATCCCCCCAATTTCCCCAATTAGGCCTATTTTCTTTGCTAAGATTATCTTAATGTCCGATGTTTCTAAATTCCACAAAAAGCTGATTGAGAAATATGGCGATCTTACGGTCTGGGAGGTCGATGGGGAGAAGATTAGAGAAAAGTTAGACATCGAGTTTCCCAATTTTGCCATGTGGCCGGATTTTGACTATATTCCAAAGAACGAACTCTGGCTTGATGTCGAAAAAGATCCCGATGAACAGCAGTTTTTTATCGATCATATGCTCGCCCAGTGGATTGTTCTCAAGTCAGGCAAGGATAATGGACAGGCGGTCAACAAAGCCTATCGTGTCGAACGTAGCGAACGGCGCAAAGCGGGGGACAAAAACCACGTTTTTGATAGCCAGGGCCACCCTCACCCCGACAAAGTTCATATAAAAATACTTGGCAAAACCGATTCCGGTCTGACTATTTGGCTCATCAACGGCCGGCTGGTCAGAAGCGCTTTCTTTCTCGATTTCATGGACGGCGGCCATCATCTGGTTTACCCTTGGGTGCCCGAGAAAGAGGTTTGGATCGACGACGATCTGGTTTCTTCTGAATATCCCTACGTTACCCTTCACGAACTTCACGAACGCGATCTAATGAGCCAAGGGATTTCCTACAACCGAGCCCATCCCCAAGCCAGCAAAATCGAGCTTTATTGTCACCACCACCCCCACCACCTCAAAGACGAGCTCTCCCGCCTCGGCTATACCCTGTCATTGCGAGGAATGTATTCATGACGCGGCAATCTATATGGATCGCCACACCCCTTTGGGGTTCGCGATGACGATAGATGCGTTACAATAGTCTCATGGAAAAACTAATTAGGTCCATCACAGGGCTTTTTCGTCTCAAGGACCTTCGGAAGAAGTTTTTTATTACCTTGGGAATTTTTGCCATCTACCGCTTCATTGCCCACATCCCCGCCCCGGGGATCGATCTCGCCGCATTACGTCAGGTCTTCAATAGCAGCCAACTCTTGACCCTTCTGGACGTCTTTTCCGGAGGGACCTTGGCCAATTTCTCGATCATGGCCCTCGGCCTAAACCCCTACATCAACGCCAGCATCATCATGCAAATGATGGGTATGGTCATTCCTAGTCTTGAAGCTCTCCAGAAAGAAGGTGAATACGGCCGTGAGAAAATAGACCGCTACACCCGTCTTCTTACCGTCCCTCTTTGTTTCGTTCAGGCCTTCACCGTCATCATGTTTCTTCGCCGTCAGAATCTGATTCTCGAGAGCGATCCGATCCAACTCCTGAGCCTTGTCTTCACCCTCAGCGCCGGCACCATGCTTTTGATCTGGCTCGGTGACCTTCTCACCGAATATGGCTTGGGGAACGGCACCTCCCTGATCATCTTCGCCGGTATCATCGGCCAACTCCCCGTTGCCCTGATTCAAACCGTCAGTACCATAGACAGCAGCGGCGTTACCAGCGCCATCGTCTTTGCCCTGATGTCTCTTGGGGTTATCTACGCTGTCGTCAAAACTACCGAAGCCATCCGCCAAGTTCCGATCCACTCCGCTCGCCGCGGCGCCGAGAGCTTTTTGCCTTTGCGACTGAACCAGGCCGGTGTTATCCCCATCATCTTCGCCGTCTCCTTCTTGCTTCTTCCCAACTTCATCTCCCAAGCCCTCGCCGGTTCCAGCAATCAAGCCCTCGCCGGCATAGCCAGAAATATAGGCACCTTTCTTTCTCCGACTGGGCTTTGGTACAACCTGATTTACTTCACTCTCGTCGTTGCCTTTACTTATTTCTATACTGCTGTGGTCTTTAATCCCGAGAAAATCGCCGATGATTTGAAGAAGTCCGGTAACTTCATTCCCGGCATCCGTCCCGGCACCGCCACCGTAGCCTATCTCTCCCACGTTCTTGTCAGAATTACTCTTGTTGGCGCCGGTTTCCTGGGGCTCATTGCCGTTCTGCCGAGCATTGTTTCCGGAGCGACGAAGATTACCAATCTGGCCGTCGGCGGCACCGGTCTTTTGATCGTCGTCTCCGTCATTCTCGAAACCCTCAAGTCCGTTCACTCGCAACTCTACATGCACAATTACAACAAATTCCTATAATAAGGCCTTCACCCTTTTCCCCAATGAACTTCTCCCCCTAAAGCTAGGGGGAGATACCCGTACCCGGGAGAGGGAGTAGTGAGGTATCATATAAATATGAACCTCATTATCCTCGGCGCCCCGGGTAGCGGCAAAGGCACTCAGGCCGATCTCTTGGCCGAAAAATTTGGTCTCACCCATCTTTCATCAGGTCAACTACTTCGAAAAGAAGCCGAAACGGGTAGCCCCAAGGGGAAACTCATCGCCAACCTCCTCGTTGGTGGCAAACTCCTCCCCTTCGAAACCATTCTTGAGCTTCTCGAACCGGCTTTGAAAGCCGCTACCGGCGGATTTATCCTCGACGGCACTCCCCGAAACCTACATCAATCCGAGTATTTGGATTATTTTTTCAATGAGAACAAAATCGCCCTAAACAAAGTTATCTATCTGGACATTCCCATCGAGGAAGGCGTCAAACGGATCATGAAGCGGGGGCCAATTGAACATCGCTCAGATGATAACTATGACAGCGTCAAAAAAAGAATGGAGGCCTACCAGACTGAGACCATGCCCGTCATCGACTACTTTGAGAAAAAGGGACTACTCCTAAAGATCGACGGCACCCCCGATATCCAAACCATCTTCAACGCCATCGTCTCTCATCTAACCACCGCCTAAAAATATATCCAACCTGAGTTTCTCCCCCTAAAGCTAGGGGGAGATGCCCGTACTCGGGAGAGGGAGTCCTGAAACTCTACCGGCGTATAATTCCCCTAGATGAACACCCAGAAACAAACCCTCATGCTCGAAGGCGGCGCCCATTTGGGGGAGATCAAACGCGACCTTCTTGAGGCGGTCAAAGTCGGCGTCACTCCTCTCGAAATCGACGCCTTGGCCGATCGACTCATCACCGGTTACGGCGATCACCCTTCTTTCAAAACCGTCCGCGGCTATCACCACGCTACCTGTATCAATATCAACGATGCCGTCGTCCACGGTATTCCCACCGCAGTCCCTTTCAAGCCGGGCGACCTGGTCACCATCGATGTTGGTTTGGTCCACAAAGGCTGGCATCTTGACACCAGTACCACTACCCAAGTTCCACCTGTGTCCGATAAAGTATCCAAATTTCTCGACATTGGTCGGGAAGCGGTTGAGTCCGCCATCAAACAAGCCTTACCCGGAAACTCTATCTACCTCGTCAGCGAGGCCATGCAAAAAATTGTTGAAGGAGCGGGCTATTCCGTCATCCGGGACCTTACCGGCCACGGCGTCGGCAAACGCCTTCACGAAGAGCCGTCTATTCCCTGCTACGCCGATTCTCGGACGAAGAATATTATCATCAAGCCGGGCCAGGCCCTCGCTGTCGAAATCATGTACTCCATGGGTGACTATCATCTCAAGACCGGCACCGACGGCTGGACCCTTTACACTGTCGACGGTTCGTTGACGGCCATGTTCGAAGAAACCGTTTTCATCACCGAATCCGGTCACCTCATCCTCACCAAATAGTTTTTTCAACCTTGTAATTGCACTTCTTTCGGTAACGAAGTAAACTCTCCCAATCGAAGCTCGTCTTCGTCTCTTGTACTTTAACTATCGGAGGAGAAATGAAAACCTTGGCACAAACCTTATTTGGTGAGGCGAGCCCGGTCGTTCTCCTCACCATCATAATGCTCGTCTATATCTGTATTCGTTTAGAACCAGAGGTTTCGAGGCGGTGGGGTAGAATCGCCAGCTTGAAGCTAGATGCTTCTGCCCTGATATTAATGATCATCGTCGCCCTCCTCGCAAATGATGCCATTGGCTCCTTCCTCTGGGGATTCGCTCTGATTTATACCTTGGAGCGCCTCCGAAAGGAGAAGGAAAAAGTATGAGAGAAAACCGCCCTCGGCGAATAGCCGGGGCGGTTTTTTCATGCCCCAAAACTCCAGACTTGCGCATTTAGCCTCCCTAGTGGTAAAATTACCCTCGCACTGTTAAAATATGGCCAATAACCAATTGACCGAGGCAAACGGAGTCGTCACCGAGGCTCTCCCGAACACACAGTTTAGGGTGAAAATCGAAGACGGCAGAGAAATCCTGGCTCATTTGGGCGGCAAGATGCGTCTTTACCACATCAAGGTCATGCCTGGCGACAATGTTCGTCTCCAGCTTTCGGCTTATGATGACAAGGGGAGGATCATTTTCCGTCTGAAATAAGTTTCTCCGTCTCCTCAAACATTAGTCTAATATATGAAAGTTCAAAGTTCAGTCCAAGGACGCTGCAAAAATTGCAAGATTATCAAGCGACACGGATCGGTTTATGTTATCTGCACCAATCCCCGTCACAAGCAAAAACAAGGCTAAATATGGCAAGAATCGCCGGCATTGATCTACCCAACGAAAAAAGAATCGACATCGCCCTTACCTACGTCTATGGCATCGGCAAGCACGTCAGCAACAAAATTCTCAGCAAACTCAAGATCGACCCGGCCATTCGCGTCAAAGTTTTAAACTCCGAGCAAGTCAACCTTTTACAGAAAGAAATCGAGACCATGCCCGTTGAGGGTGAGCTGAAGAAAATCGTTCGCGAAAACATCCAAACCATGAAGCGCATCCAATCCTACCGTGGCCTCCGCCATAGTATGAATCTTCCCGTCCGCGGCCAAAGAACCAGAACCAACGCCCGCACCCTCAAAGGCAAGCGAAAAACCGTCGGCGCTATGACCAAAGAAGCCCGCGAAAAAATGGACACTCCTTCAACCCCCGCCGCCGCCCCAACTGCTAAAAAATAAATGTTAAATATAAAATCTCAAATCTAAAATAAAAAACATGACACCAAAAAAAGAATCAAAAATCACCTTTAAAGGTGGCAAGGGGAAGATGTACGTCAAGGCCACCTTCAACACCACCTACGTTTCCTTCA
>Ga0265292_1001089_pt1 | contig 26554 bp, 22 predicted proteins | sample Munlanlewell296A_FD_189080 | JGI IMG/M metagenome (GOLD analysis project Ga0265292, IMG submission 189080) | Leachate microbial communities from a municipal landfill in Southern Ontario, Canada - Leachate well 296A | ecosystem: Engineered > Solid waste > Landfill > Unclassified | place: Canada... | reverse complement strand
TCCAGTTGGCCGCGAGCTTGGCGTCGCGCCCTCCGGCCAACTCCTCGAAGAAAGCGATGCCGGCACTGCTCGAGGCGATCACCGCCACGTCCTGCTCCGGCAGCGAGTACGTCTTGCGCAAACGGGCACGCGCGGCAGCCGGAAGCTCGGATAGGGACGCGCGGATCTCTTCGACCCACTCGCGCGAGGGAGCCAGTGGAACCAGGTCCGGCTCCGGGAAGTAGCGGTAGTCGGTGGCCTCTTCCTTGGAGCGCAACGGCACCGTCGCGCCGGTGTTCTCATCGAAGTGGCGCGTCTCTTGGACCAACCTCTCGCCTGCCTCCAGGGCCGCGATCTGCCGCTCCACCTCATAGCAGAGCGCGCGATACAGGCTGCGAAGGGAGTTGACGTTCTTCACCTCGACCTTGGTGCCGAGTTCGCTTGCCCCGGGGCGGCGCAGCGAGAGGTTGGCGTCACAGCGAAGGCTGCCCTCCTCCATCTTGGCGTCGCAGATCCCGAGCGCCAGCAGGATGGCCCGAAGCTCGACCACGTAGGCACGCGCTTCCTCGGGAGAGCGCAGGTCCGGCTCGGAGACGATCTCCATCAAGGGAATGCCGGCTCGGTTGTAGTTTTCCAGCGCGTACTCGGCCCCGTGGATGCGGCCGGTCTTGGAGGCATGGATCGTCTTGCCCGTGTCCTCCTCCAGATGAACGCGCGTGACGCCGATCCGGCGCGTCTGCCCGTCGACCTGGATGTCCAGGTGCCCCCCGATGCACAACGGCTCGTCGTACTGGGAGATCTGATAGTTCTTGGGCATGTCCGGGTAGAAGTAGTTCTTGCGGTGGAACTGGCAGTGCTCCGCTATGCGGCAGTCCAGCGCAAGCCCCATCGCGATTCCGTCGCGCACGGCGCGCTCGTTTACCACCGGCAGGGATCCGGGCTCACCCAAGCACACCGGACAGGTGCGGGTGTTGGGCGCCTCACCAAAGCTCACGGGACAGCCGCAGAACATCTTGGAGTTGGTCGCCAGCTCGGCGTGGATCTCCAGGCCGATGACCGTCTCGTAGGCCTCCTGTCCTTGCGCTGCTTGGCTCACCGTCACGACACCCTTCCTTGCGCTGCTTGGCTCACCGTCACGACACCCTTCCTCCATGCCCACGCGCCCAGTCGCGCCCCGGGCGGAACCCCCCGCCGGCACTCACCAGCCCGACCACGGCCACTCACCCGCCGGGACGCAGCCGCGCCCCGGGCGGCACTTCCTGCCAGCCCAGGTCCTGCTCGAAGGCGTAGGCCGCTTGCAGCATCCGTGCCTCGTCCAGCGGCCGGGCCATGATGTGCAGGCCCACCGGTAGCCCATCGTCGGGGGAAACCCCGCACGGCAAGCTCATGGCCGCCGCGCCGGCCAGGTTGGTCGGAATCGTGCACACGTCGGACATGTACATCGCAAGCGGGTCCTCGGCCTTCTCCCCCAGCCGGAAGGCCGTGGTCGGCGAGGTGGGCGAGATCAGCAGATCAACTTTCTCGTAGGTGCGCTCAAAGTCGCGGGCGATCAGCGTGCGCACCTTCTGGGCCTGCCCGTAGTAGGCATCGTAGTAGCCGGCCGAGAGCGCATAGGAGCCGAGCATGATGCGCCGCTTGACCTCCGGGCCGAAACCCTCGCCTCGCGTGCGCGAGTTCATGTCCACGATGTCCCTGGAATCCGGCGTGCGGTAGCCGTAGCGCACCCCGTCGTAGCGGGCGAGGTTGGAGGAGCATTCCGCCGGCGCGATCAGGTAGTAGGCCGACAGAGCCGTGTCGAACGTGGGAAGCGAGACCTCGCTCACAACGGCGCCCAGCCGCTCGAAGCGGTCCAGGGCCTCACGCAGCCGCGCCAGCACGCCCGGCTGGAATCCCTCGCCCATCAGTTCCTTGACCACGCCCAGCCGCATCCCGACGACGCCGCCCTCCAGGCCGCTCACGAGGTCGGGAGCGGGGCGAGGGATCGAGGTCGAGTCACGCGGGTCGTGTCCCGCAATCGCCTCCAGCAGCAGCGCGGCGTCGCGCACATTGCGGGCGAAGGGGCCCACCTGATCGAGACTGGAAGCGAATGCGATCAGCCCGAAGCGGGAGACCATGCCGTAGGTCGGCTTCACTCCGACCACTCCGCACAGGGCAGCCGGCTGACGGATCGATCCGCCGGTGTCGGTTCCGATGCCCAGCACGGCCTCGCGCGCGGCGACCGCGGCGGCGGAGCCTCCGCTGGAGCCACCGGGCACCGTGGCGAGATCCCAGGGGTTGTGCGTCGGGCCGAACGCCGAGTTCTCTGTGGAGGAGCCCATGGCGAACTCGTCCATGTTGGCCTTGCCGACCACAATCGCTCCCGCCCCGCGCAGCTTCTCCACCACGGTCGCGTCGTAGGGAGGACGGTAGCTCTGGAGGATCTTCGATCCGCAGGTGGTCGGGATGCCCTTGGTGCAGAGAATGTCCTTGAGAGCCAGCGGGATGCCGGCCAGGGGGCCGAGCTCCTCGCCGGCCGCGCGGCGCGCGTCGACGGCACGCGCCTGAGCCAGAGCCTGGCCCTCCAGGATCGCCAGGAACGCGTGGACCTCGCCGTCCACCCGGGCAATCTGGTCCAGGTGCGCGCGGGTGAGATCCTCGGATGAGGTCTCGCGACGGGCCAGCATTCCGGCCAGCTCATGGGCCGGACGGTCGATCAGCTCTCTCGCGGTGGCGCTCACTTCGTCTCTCCCGCCATCGCCGGGCCCGACGCGGCGCTCACGCCGATCTCCCTCGTAGTCCGCGAACGCGACGCGGCGATCACTCTTCCTCCTCGATGATGCGAGGGACCTTGAAGCAGCCGTCCTCGACCTCCGGGGCGGTGGACAGCGCCTCCTCTTGGGAAAGGCAGGGGGTCACCACGTCGGGCCGCAGCACGTTCACCATGGGGATGGCATGCGAGGTGGGAGGCACGCCTTCCGTGGGCAGCGCCTGCACTTTGCCGGCGTGCTCGAGGATCACGGAGAGCTGGCCCTGGAAGCGGTCCAGCTCCTCCTCGGTCAAGTAGAGGCGGGACAGGCGAGCCACGTGCTCGACCTGGGCGCGGGTCAGTGCCATGTCGGACTCCTTGAACGGGAACTCGCCTAGTCTAGCCCCACTGGGGCCCCGGGTCCGAGACCCGCATGGCGTCGCGAACCGCAGCCCCCGCCCACCTTACCGGAACCGGACGACAGGGAATCGCCACGTCCAGACCGCCGAACAACCGCGTCTGGACGACTGTTGTGGCAATATACAACTCGAGTTATGGCCACTCGACTTCGATATTGCGGCTGGCCGAGTCGGCCTATGCCACAGCTATCCAAGCGTCAGCCGGACTGGAGGCCCGCCCTGATGAGGTCGAGAAGGGCCCTCGCGGCATCCCGCGGCCCGCTCGTCTCACAGCCGGGGATGCCCAGTCGGGTCCTCAACTGCCCCACCCAGACCCCAGATCCAAATGCGGCCTCAAAGGTCCGCGCGGCCAGACCGTCGTGAAGCTCCCGGTACTGCGGCGGTCCAAAGACATTGGCGAAGTAGCTGTGCACCAGGCCCGTGGCGCTGGTTGTGCCCTTAGACATGGCGGCGCCTTCGCGGAAGACCTCCAACGCCTGCTCGGCCGTGGTGAAGCGGCTGAGGATCGGGTGAATCTCGTCGACCTGCTCGTAGTTGTTGGCATACAGCAACACGTCGACCGGATAGCCGTGCAGTACTTCGTCGATTGTGGTCACGGGCAGGACTACCCGTGCGTTCACCTTCTGAGGGCTCATGAAGATGGCCCGGTCCATCTGACCGAACGCGTATCCCTGCTGCAGGTCGTCCAGGCGGACGAAGGCGCCTACCTCCGTGCCATAGCCGAGAACCCGGCCCTTCTCATCTACTTCGAGGGAGCCCATGTCGTCGGCCACGACCCGCATGTCCCGCAGGAACTCCTCTCCAAGCGCGCGAAACGCCTCGATCGACTCCGACTTTCCCGTGGCCGTGTCGCCAACGATGAGGACGGTGGCGGCGTGCCCGCCCTTCAACGAGATGCGCACCATTGCCCCGTGGTAAGGCATGCGCCCCCGGCGCATCATCACCACGTTGTGCAGCGTAAGGGTCATCTTCTTCAGATACCCGAAGTAGCCGAAGCGGTCCTCATTCGGTATCGCCGCCACGATCAGCCCGGCAGCCTCATCGTCGAAGAACACCGTGGGTGGCTCGCCGAAGGACTCCAGGGCCCCCGCCGGCACCCCGAAGGTGTAGATGGCATCCGGACCCGCTGCGATCTGCTCGTCCGAAGCCAATTCGAACAGGTTGGCCAGCGAGCAGCCCAGCCCGATGAAGCGCTCGTGAAAGTAGATGAATATGGTCAGGGGCCCCACCCGGGCCGGGTAGCACAACCACTCGTCCCGGCTGAGCGACAGGCCCTCGATGGGGTTGCGATCCACTTTGCGGAACTGGCCGGACCGGGTGTTCGCCGGAGGGTCGATGATCATCGGCGGAGTGATCCACACCTGCCGGATGAACGGCACCACCCCCAGCGTCTCTTGGTACGTTGCCGCAAGGCTTGCCCGTCTCGGCACCGCGATCACGCCCACGTCGCAGCCGGCCGCCACCTGGCGGTAGATTCGAGGGTGGTCGTCGGTGATGTTCTCGCAGATGTCCCGGTAGAGCGCCCTGATGAGATGGGTCAGCTCCTCGACCGTGGTGTTGAACGCGCGGTAGGGCCTTCGCTCGAAGCTGGAGGGTCCCGGCTCTGAGCGCAGCACCACAAAGCGGTCGAAGCCTCGCCAGAAGTCGTAGAGCCCTTCCACGAATTCGTGCAGAGCCCTTCGGGCGCCCGGATCCTGGAAGCTCCTCGCGTCCGGCAGGTTCCTGGCGGCCAGGTCCAAAGGCTCCGCCGACAGGCGTTCCAGAAGCCTGATCAGGAGAGCCTCCCCATCTTCGCCCGAGGTGTCGATGGGCAACGCTTCGATGACCGGCGAATCCTGGGCGCGCAGCCTGGCAAGGTACATTCCGACGATCTTCCGGAAAACCTCGCTGCGAACGAGCGCCGCCTGGGATCCACACAGGTCGCCGTCGGTATGAATAACGACCTGGCTTCCTTCCCGGTCGAACCGCTTCAGGCCCATCCTTCTCTCCCCGCACGTGGATTCTTCATCAATGGTCGTCCCTTCCTTTCTCGCCCCCCCCGCCGAGCGTGGGTTCCCCTTCTGCCGTCCCGGACAGATCGGCCGTCAAACGGGGGGGCGGAACCAACACGGACGCGGTCACCGCGGCTGCGAGGATCGCTGCGATCACCGCGAGCGACGCCCAGATCGGCACCTTGTAGATCTCGCTCACCATCATCTTCGCCCCGACGAAAACGAGGATTGCAGCAAGGCCGGTCTTGAGGTAGGCGAAGCGCTTCATCATCCCGGCGAGCAGGAAGTAAAGGGCGCGCAGGCCGAGGATCGCGAAGGCGTTGGAGGTGAATACGAGGAAGGTGTCACGCGTGACCGCGAAGATGGCGGGGATCGAATCGACGGCGAAGAGGATGTCCGTCGTCTCGATCACGACGAGCACCGCCAGCATGGGCGTGGCCAAGCGCCGACCGGCCTCTCGGACGAAGAACCGTTGTCCCCGGTATTCCGACGTCATCGGCACGGCGCGTCGGATGAGGCGCAGTACGGGATTGCGCTCGGGATGCACCTCCACGTCCCGATGGCGGGCCATCTTCACCCCGGTGAGGAGCAGGAAGCCCCCGAACACGTAGATCATCCAGTGGAAGTGCGCAAGCAGCGCCGCGCCCCCCGCGATGAAGATCGCCCGGAACACCAGCGCCCCGAGGATTCCGAGGAACAGCACGCGGTGCTGGTAGGCGGCCGGGAGGCCGAAGTAGGAGAAGAGGAGAGCGAAGACGAAGATATTGTCGACCGAGAGGCTCTTCTCGATAAGGTAGCCGGCCAGGTACTCACCGGCGGCGACCCCGCCGCCCCAGGCCCACACGACGGCGGCGAAGCTGAGACCCATGGCGATCCAGACGCCGCTCCAGAGCGCCGCCTCTTTCATGGACACCTCGTGCGGCCTGCGGTGGAACACAAGCAAGTCTATGAGCAGCATCGCCACGATGAAGGCTAGAAATGCGGGCCAGGCCCACCACTCGATAGTCACGTGCGGTCCTTCCGGTTGCGATCGTGTAGCGAAGTCACTTCCCGCAGCCTCGTCCGGGGACCAGCAGGGGAACGCGAGTCCGCAGGACGAGCCTCGCCGCGGCACGCCTTTCTCTGCCGGAGCCCAGCGCGGCAAGTGCGTACGTGCCCCGGCTGAGATGGGCAGCCACAGCCGGGGCGAACTCGCCGAAGAGAACCTCCCTTTGGGCAGGGGCGACGGCCAGAGTCCGCTCGGCTTCTTCGAACAAGGAACAGGTCACCCTCTCCCAATCCGGGTCCCGTGTCGCCGTCCGCCCGTGCTCCGCGTCCGCGACGATCGCAAGGTCTACGGCGGGGTTCATCCACCCCAGGCGCTTGCTCACCGCAGCCGCCGCGGCCGCGAGTCCGGTTCCGCTACCGGAGACCGCGAGCACCCGCGGAACTCCCTTCGTGGTTGGCGGACCGAGAAGCCACGGCTCCAAAGGGTGATGGCGGGCCTCGCGCACCAGGGTGAACAGGGGCGGAAGCGCCAGTGGCCCGAAGAAGGTACCGATAACCCACCAGCCGAACCGACTCCTACCCAGCCGCCCGGCGAGCCAGGCAGTCAGGATGCCACAGGCCGCGAGCGCCGCGAGCGCAATGACGAAGAACACCGTCCAGCTCATAATGCTCGCCTTTCCAGGGTCGCCGCGCGGCGGGGCTCTGCCGCTTCCTCGCCGGGCAACCCCAGAGGGACCACCAACACGTCAAGCGGGGAGTTGCGCAGCACCCGCGCCGCCACGCTCGATCGCACGGTCCGGCGTTCCGGCCGGTGTGCAATCACAACCAGGTCGGCGCCGACATCCCGCGCTGCCCGGAGCAATGCGCCCGCGACCTGCCGGGCCTGGGCCCATCTCCCACGCCACGTCCGGCAGGCGCGGGCCCCGACCCGGTAGCGCACGCCAAGTTCATCGAGGACTGGGCGGACCAAGGCTGCGATCGCCGCGGCCTCCTGCTCCGCCCACTCCGCCTGTTTGATCCAGCCCATTCCGGCCATCCCGCGGATATCGGGCGGGATTGCCACCGCGGCGAATACCACGACCTCCCCGTCCGTCGCGTGGGCTATCTGTCCGGCCCACCGCGCGACCGGGACCGCCAGCGGGGAGTCGCTCACTGCGGCAAGGACCACCGGCGGGCCGAGGTTGTCACTGGAGCCGGTAGGGTATCTGCCGAGCACTGGATTCATCCCCTCTCATCTCTTCAGCCGAACACGACGGCGGCGGGTCTCGGCCGGCCGGTTCGCCAAAAGCTCTTGCGGGGCTGGTCTGCATGGCTTCCGGCTCGCAACTCCCGCCGCTGTCGTGCGGCGACTTCCCCAAACCTCCACCCCCTTCCGTTTCCGATTGCCAACACATGATCAAGGATCCTGGTATCGGCAAACAAGAGGGATGTTCAGACAAGTTGGGCGCGCGACGTTGCCGACAATAGGAGTAGAGGCGATGACTGGAGGGTCGGACATGGTCAGGCAAGCCCGAGAGGGGGAGCTAGATCGGGCGAATGAGGCGCAGGGCGCGCACCGCAAGCTCGAGAATGAAGCGCTGATCTGGATGAAGCGGGGAATAGCCGGTCATTCGGCCAATGCGTTCGAGTCGGTACGTGACCGCCCGGGGGCTCAGGTGGAGCCGGCGGGCCGTGGCGGAGGCGTTTCCCGACTCCGCGAGAAAGGCCTCGAGGGTCTCGATCAGGGGCTCGGCGCCACGCCGCGCCCGGTGGAGCGGTCCCAGCACCATGCCAACCATCTCCGAAACCGCGGCACGATCCTTCGCGATCACTCGATAGGGAAGGAGTGACTCCAAGCGGACTACCGGACTATCGAGACCCAGTCGAGTGGCCAGGTCCAGGGCCTCACGAGCCTCATCGTAGGAGCGCATGATCCCCCCAGGGCCCGCGTACGCACGTCCTACTCCCAGTTGCCAGGGTCCTTCGCCCGTACCCTCGAGGATGCGCACGAGATCGGGTACCGGGTCACCTGTAGGGGCAGGGAAGACGCACACAAGCAGTCCTTCCTTGGTCGCGACCATCACGTCCCTCCCCCCGAAACTCGGCACGACTTGAGTTTCCACGCGGGCATGCACAAGGCCGGCATCCGCGAGGGGGCGGTGGGTGCAGGCCACCACGACCAGGTGGGTCCCCGCGAGGTTGAACCCGAAACGCACGGCCCGTTCCGCGAGCGCCTCAGAGTCCGCCGCCGCGCCCAAGAGGTCATCTACGAATTCGCGGCGGAGGCCTTCCTCGCGTCGGATGATGCGACGTTGCGCCTCCTCGTGGCCCTTCGCGAGGGCGGCAACGGCGTCGTCCACCGACCGGAACATGGCATCCGCCACTGCGGCGATCGCCTCGGGGCTCGCCCGACCGGCGACGAAGGCTATCTCTCGCCAGAGCCTCCAAGCGGCACTCAGGTGGAGGTCGACGAGCGCGGAGAACCGGACCCCTTGCTCGGCTGCCTCCACACCCGCCTTGTGGCAGGCGCTGAGGCTTTCGGGACCGAACTTCGTCCCACGTCGCGCGGATGAGAGGACGGCATCGAGGAACCCGCCGAGCAAGGACGGATCAACCTTGGCCTCCCTGCCCGCCAGCGAGGCGATCTTGCTGGTCGCCGTCGCTCCTTGCTGGACGAGATCAGCCATCTCGCGCAGAAGTGGGCCAGAAAGGCGAAGGTCGGGGTTCCCTGAGGAGCGCTTCACTCCTCGATTCTGCCGGATCGCAGCAGCCGCCGCCAGCGATGAGCTTGGAACCGCCGAGTTGCTTGCCGCACTCCGGCAGAGCAATGGCAGCATCGACCAGGTCCTCGGTGCGAACCGGGGTGATAGCGCGCCGGAAACGCCGGAGCGGTCACTTCTCCCCGAGCAGATCCATCAGGGCCGCTTCGTCGAGGATGGGGACCCCCAGATCGCGGGCCCTCTCGTACTTGGATCCGGGATCCTTGCCTGCGACCACGTAGTCGGTCTTCTTGGACACGCCGGAACTCACGCGTGCGCCCCGAGCCTCCAGGGCGGCCTGAGCCTGCTCACGAGTGAAGCTCTCCAAAGCGCCGGTCAACACGAACGACTTACCCGCAAGAGACTGCGCCGATTCTTCGCGGGCATCCTCTTCCATGCGCACCCCGGCGCCTTCGAGTTTCTCGAGAATCTTGCAGTTACGCGACTGGCGAAAGAACTCGACCACACTGGCCGCGATCGTGGGACCGACTTCGGGAATCGCCTCGAGTTGCTCGACGCTTGCCGCCTGGAGCGCGGAGATCGAGCGGACCTGCCGGGCGAGAACCGAGGAGACGTGGCCCCCGACGTGACGGATGCCCAGGCCCGTGAGCAGCCGCGCGAGCGAGCGCCGCTTGGATTGCTCCACGGACCGAATGAAGTTCTCCGCGGATTTCCGCTGGAACCCCGGCGATCTCTTGCCCCCGAGCGCTATCTCGACCCTGGGCAGCCCGAGAAGCTGGTCAACGTTGACTGAGTAGATATCCCCGACATCCTCAATGAGCCCGGCACCGACGAGCGCCTGAACCCGCTGGTAGCCCAGACCCTCGATGTCCATCGCCCCGCGGGAGGCGAAGTAGAAGATGCGCTCCACCCGCTGGCTCGGGCAGTCCATGCCGGTGCAGCGGGAGACGACCTCGCCTTCGGCTCGCACGATCTCCGAGTCGCACACCGGGCAGCGAGCCGGCATCTTCCAGATCGGAAGGTCTCCCTCGCGTTTGGAGAGCACGGGGCCGACCACCTCCGGGATGACGTCGCCGGCCTTGCGCACGATCACCCAATCGCCGGCACGCACGTCCTTGCGACGGATCTCGTCCTCGTTGTGCAGCGTCGCTAGGCCCACGGTGGACCCGCCGACCCTCACCGGCTCCAGCACCGCGAACGGTGTGACCGCGCCGGTGCGACCGACGTTGACCTCGATGCCCAGCAGCCTGGTGGTGCGCTCCTCCGGCGGGTACTTGTAGGCAATCGCCCAGCGCGGCGCCTTGCTGGTCGCGCCGAGGTCCTGCTGCAGCGAGGCCGAGTCGATCTTGACCACCACGCCGTCGATCTCGCAACTGGTGTCATGCCGGTGCTCGCCCCAGCGCTCGACAAAAGCCCACACCTCCTCGAAGGCGCCGACGCGCTTGGTCTCGGAAGCCACCGGCAAGCCGGCTGCCCCGAGCCATTCGAGCATCTCCGAGTGACTCGCAAACGAACGGCCCTCAGCCGCGCCGAGGCCGTGACAGAGCATAGTGAGCGGCCGCCCAGCGGTGACCTTGGGGTCTTTCTGCCTCAGGCTCCCGGCAGCCGCATTCCGTGGATTTGCGAAAACGGGCTTGGGGGGCTTGCCCTCCGCCAGGAGGCGTTCATTGTCCACCCGGATGCGTTGGTTCATGGCCTCGAAATCGGCCACCGGCAAGAAGACTTCTCCGCGAACCTCCAGCACCGCGGGGGGATCGGATGCCTTCAAGCGCAGCGGGATCGCCTTGATCGTGCGCAGGTTGGGGGTGATGTCCTCCCCCACTTCCCCGTCTCCGCGCGTGGCACCGCGAATGAACCGCCCGTTCTCGTAGGTGAGCGCGACAGCCAGACCATCTATTTTCAGCTCGCAGACGAAGCCGGACACGGGGCCGACGATCTTCTCCGCGCGCACAAGCCAGGCCTCCAACTCCTCACGAGAGAAGGCGTTGTCCAGCGAGAGCATCCGGCGGTGGTGGTGAACCTCGGCGAAGGCCTCGGTGACCACGCCGCCCACACGTTGGGTGGGTGAGTCGGACGTCAGGAGTTGTGGGTAGGCCCGCTCGATGGCGGCCAACTCGCGCATGCGCTCGTCGAACTCCGCGTCCGCGATCTCGGGATCATCGAGCACGTGGTAGCGGTAGTTGTGGTAGGAGATCTCAGCTCGAAGCTCATCGGCTCGGCGGGCCGCTTCCCCGATGGTGTCGGGAACTCCCGCCATCCCTCGCCTCCCGCCCCTGGGCTCGTGGTACCCGCACATCCGTCCTGAGGTCGGTTTCTAGCGCCCCTTGGCCGTGGCCGTGCCGCGCGCGCCGGCGGGCTTGGGCTTGGGCTTCGCCGCGGCGGCAGCCTGCACGAAGGCCAGGTCCCTGCGAAGCAACTCAGCCACCTCCGCCGCATCGACCTTCTCTCGGCGAACCGCTATGGAATAGGCGCGGATGACCTCCAGGTCGGGCAGTCTGATCTCGGCCATCACACGTGCTCCTTCCGCTCCATGTCGTCCCGGCATTGCCGGTGGCGCTTCGTCTTCTCGGGGGCCAAACCCGTCCGGCGGTGCGGCCAAACGGCGACCCGACTCTGCCATTCTATGTGCTCACCCCCGCAGATGCGGTGCGCGCCGGGAGCGCTGCCTACTTGGACCAGGCGATCGTGCCGCCGCCCAGTAGTTCGTCTCCTCGATAGAAGACCGCGGCCTGCCCTCGCGCCACACCGTGCTGCGCCTGCTCGAAGCGAAGCACCGCCTCGTCACCACCAAGCGCCAAGGACGCTTCGCTCTCGGGGGCATGCGCGCGAAGCCTCACCCAGACCCGACTCTCGACCGGCGCCTCGCCCGATACAAGGGAGACCCCACACACGCCCACTTCGTGCCTGCCCAGATCGGACCGGGTGCCCAGCACCACTCGCCGGCTCGCGGGGTCCACCTCGACAACGTAACGGCGCCGGCCCCCTCCGACGCCCAGCCCCCGTCGCTGCCCGAGCGTGAACCGGTAGGCGCCATCGTGACGGCCCAGCACCCGCCCCTCGCAATCGACGATGTCTCCCGGGGCCTTACCGAGCCTGGATTCCAGGAAGGCCGCCGTTTCCCCGTCAGGAATGAAGCAGATCTCGTAGGAATCGGGCTTCGCCGCGACGCGCAGGCCCAACCGGGCGGCCTCACGGCGCGTCTGCTCTTTTGTCAGGTCCCCCAGTGGGAATAGCACATTGGCGAGCTGGCTCTGGCCCAGCATGTACACGACATAGGACTGATCTTTGGCGAGGTCGATGGCCTTGTGCAGCCGGATGCGCCTTGCCTCCCGCGAGAGGCGAACGTAGTGGCCGGTGGCCAGCGCGTCGAAACCCAACGACAGCGCCCGGTCGAGCAAGGCCCGGAACTTCACGTGCTCGTTGCACCGAAGGCAGGGGTTGGGTGTCTCCCCTTGCGCGTATGCCTCGACGAACGGCTCCAACACCGCGTCCCGGAAGATGTCGCAGAGATCCCAGACGTAGAAAGGGATCCCGAGCTTCTCGGCCACTCGCCGCGCGTCGTCGGCATCGGCCAGGCTGCAGCAGCCCCGCCCGGCCATGCGATCCATCGCGGGAGAGGAGAGCAGCTTCAAGTGCACGCCGGTCACCTCGTGGCCGGCCTGAGCAAGTAGCGCCGCCGCCACCGAGGAATCCACGCCGCCGCTCATCGCCGCGAGGATCTTCATTCCCTCGCCTCCCGGACGGCAGGGGAAACCAGCCACCTCATCGATCGGCTCTCAACTGCTCCACGATCCGCGGCAAAGCTTCCGCCGCGGAATCCACGTCCTCCGGCGACGTCTGGCGTCCGATGCTGAATCGAAGCGATCCGGCCACCAGGTCTCCCTCCAGACCCATCGCAACCAGCACGTGCGAAGGCTCGACCGCGCCACTGGCACAGGCCGCCCCGGTGGAGCAGGCGATCCCCCGCTCATCCAGCAGGACGAGCAGATCCTCTCCCCGCAGTCCCGGGATGCTCACGTGGGCGTGTCCGGGCAGTCGGTGCACCCGATGCCCATTCAGGGTCAAGCCGTTGATGCCCTGGGTCAGTCCGACTTCAAGGCGATCGCGCAAAGCGGCGATTCGCGCTACCCGCTCCTGCCGGTCCCCCTGCGCATGACGAACGGCGGCGGCGAAGCCCACGATGCCCGGCACGTTCAGAGTCCCCGCGCGAAGATCGCGTTCCTGACCGCCGCCGTGCAGCAAAGCGACGAGCGGCGTGCCGCGGCGAACCGCAAGGCAGCCAACTCCCTTGGGGCCTCCGAGCTTGTGGGCGCTGGCAGAGGCCATCGCGATGCCGGCGGCGGCCGCACTGATCGGCACCGTCCCGAACGACTGCACCGCATCGGTGTGGAAGACCACTCCCTCATCCGAGACGGCGAGCGCGATGGCGGCCACGTCCTGGATGGTGCCGACTTCGTTGTTGGCGGCCATGACCGAGACGAGCACCGTGTCCGCTCGCATGGCCTCGACCACGGCCTCCGGATGCACGATGCCCTCGTGGTCGGGGGCGACCTCGCTCACCTGGAACCCCTCCGAATACTCCAGCCAGCGCGCCGAACGAAGCACCGCGTGGTGTTCGATGGCCGAGACAACGAGGTGCCGGCCCCTATCGCGCATCGCCAGGGCGCAACCCTTGATCGCCAGGTTGTCGGCCTCCGTCCCCCCGGAGGTGAACAGCAGCTCGAAAGGCAGCACGCCCATCGCCTCGGCGATCACCTCCCGCGCCTCTTCGACGGCCGCGCGCGCGAAGCGGCCGAGGGCGTGAAGGCTGGAAGCATTGGCCGCACCCTCCCCGGTCAGGAAGGGCGCCATCGCTTCCACCACTTCGGGCAGCAGCGGGGTGCTGGCAGCATGATCCAAATAGATGCTCATGAGTTGGAGTCTACGCGGCGCGCGCGCCAATCGTTGCCCCGCGCCTCAAGCCCGCACTCGACTGCGATGCGTCGCCCTCGCGGCCCCCGTGGCACGTGCCGGCCTGTGGATCTGTAGCTGCGGGCGGCTACTGCCGCATCGGATGGACGGGCGGCAGCAATCTCTCCAGGATCCCGAGTGTGCGCTCGGCGACCAGCCGGGACTCCCCGAAAGCTCCCAGGGCCCCCGCCGTCGCGGCATGATCCTCGGCATCGACCCAGGGGAGATTGATCCGGGCAGTTGCGACACTTCCATCGAGTGCGGCCAGCAAGAGGGACACCGCGGTGATCTGGTCGCTCGCCGTGCGCTCCTCCTCCAGCCCCACCAGCATCTCAGCGATTCCGAGGGCTCGGGCAGCCTCCTCCGCCACGCGCAAGGGCACTTCGATGGCCTGACGCGTCGCCGATGCCACCTCGCTCGCACGGCGCGGGTCCTCCGGCGCCTCCCGCTGGGCCTTGGAGGCATCAACCATCGCGCGGTAGGCGGTGATGTCGGCCTGCTCCAGACGCAGGAACTCCTCGACCAGGGCCTCTGCCTCGACAGAGATCTCCCTCGCACCCGACTCCTCGCCCTTGCGGCGCAAGGCCACCTTGGCGCACTTGGCCAGCAGGGCACATCCCAGGGCTCCGGCCAAACTCGCCGCCGAGCCACCACCCGGAACCGGCCGGGCCGAAGCGTACTCGCCCAGAAACCCCCGGCTTTCAGCCAGTTCCACCCGGGCCTCCCTTCGCCGTCATGACCCTGGCCAGACGCGTTTCCAGCACCAGGTCATCGCGCCAATCGCGAACCTTCAGTTCCTCGGGACTGGTCCCCTCCAGAGCAGCCTTGGGAATGAGCCCGACGACCTCCGACTCCACCACGTCGACGCCCTGCTCGGCCGCGATGGCGGCGACGGCCGCAAACGCCCCGGCAGGTGGGGTGCGCCTGTAGTCGACCAGGTTCATGGAGACCTGCACCATTCCCCTTTCCTCCAGAGCCATGCCGAGGGCCCGCACGCCGGGGAGACCGCCGTCGCGCTCACGAATGCGATTGGCGATCCGCTTGGCAAGAGCCAAGTCGGTGCTGGCCAGGTTGACGTTGTATGCGATGAGCGGAGGGCGCACGCCCACGGCGATGGCGCCGGCCGTCGGATGTATGCCCGGGCCCCCAACATCCGGCTTCCGCGCCGGATCCTCTACAGAGGCGGTCAGCAATTCCTCGAAACCCTTGCCTCGCACCTTGGGAAGCTCTCTGCGATCGGGATCACGGGCCACTCGCCCGTAGAAGTAGCAGGGAACACCGAGTTCCGACCATGCGCGCAAGGCGAACCCCGTCGCGCAGCCCATGATCTCCGACTCACTTCGCTCGTCCAGAGCGACGAAAGGCACGACGTCCATGGCGCCCATGCGCGGGTGGGTCCCCTCGTGAACGCGAAGGTCTATGCGCGCCACCGCGACCCGGGTGGCCTCCAAGACGGCATTGACGACGGCCGGCGCATCACCGGCGAGGGTGAGCACCGAGCGGTTGTGATCCGGATCAGAAGAGAGATCCAACACATAGGCCCCGCCGGCTTCGCGCGCCGCGCCGGCGATCTCATCGATGACTTCGCTCCGCCGGCCCTCGGAGAAGTTGGGAACGCACTCAACGATGCTCAAAGCGCCGTCCTCCGTCTCTGGTTCGGAACGCTCTCAACGATGCTCAAGGTCCGGTCTCCGGTGTCCCGCCGTGTCGAGGGCGAAGTGAGCAGTCCACGCGCATCCGCACCCCGCGCTGTCCGTCCATCAGAACTCGACCGCTCTGCCGGCGCCGGCCACGCTGTGACCGGCCTTGACCACCAGGTCCACCAGGTTGACCCCGGCGTGGTAGGCCAGAGCCAGAGGAGAAGGCTCTCCCAGGACGGCAAGGTCGCAGTCGAAGCCGGGGGCGAGTCGTCCGATCCTACCCGCCCTGCCCAAAGCAGTCGCTCCTCCGGCCGTTGCGGCATACAGGGCCTCGTCCGGCGTCAACCCCATCTCGCGGCAAGCCAGGGCGATCACGAAAGGCATGGACTCGGTGTAGGAGGTGCCGGGGTTACAGTCGGTTCCCAAAGCAAGGGTGACACCGGCATCCAGCATCATCCGGGCCGGCGCGTATCGGCGCGTGCCCAGGAAGAAGGTGGTGGCCGGAAGCAGCACGGCCACGGTGCCGGCCGCGGCCAGGGCCCGAGCCTGGGCCTCGTCGCAGTAGACGAGGTGCTCGGCCGAATCACACCGCAACTCCGCCGCCAGTTCCGCCCCGCCGGTCGGCCCCAACTCATTGGCGTGCAGGCGAAGGGCCAGGCCCCTCGCGCGCGCAGCCTCGAGAACCCGGCGCGACTGCGCGACCGTCAGAGCCCCCCCATCGCAGAAAGCGTCGGCCGCCTCAGCCAGCCCCACAACAGCGGGAAGCATCCGGCCGACCACGAGATCGATGTAGTCCCCGGGATGGTCGGAGAACTCCGGCGGAACCAGGTGCGCTCCCAGGAACGTGCGAACGATCTCCAACGGGTGGCGGGCGTCCAACTCGGCAAGCACCCTCAGGCACTTGACCTCGTCTTCAACGGTGAGCCCGTATCCGCTCTTGGCTTCCAGCGTCGTGGTTCCGTGGGCCAGGGCCCGGTCGGCGCGATGGCGTGTCTGCTCCAGCAGGTCCGCGTGCGAGGCCGCCCGGGTTGCGCGCACGGTGGACATGATGCCGCCGCCCAAAGCCAGGGCCTCCTGGTAGGTCTGTCCGGCGAGCCGCGCCGCGTATTCCTCGGAGCGATCCCCCGCAAACACCAGGTGCGTGTGCGCATCCACGAAGCCGGGGGTCACCGACTTGCCGCGCACATCCACGAAGCGCACGCCCGGGCCAAAGGCAATCTCGCGTTCGGCCTCGCGGGTGTGGCCCACCCAGATGACCTTGCCGTTGCGGGCGGCCAGGGCTCCGTCGCGCACGATGCCCAGAGGAGGAGACCCATAGCGAGGATCGTTGGTGACGATCTCCGCCGCGTTCCTCAAGAGGAAGTCCGCCTCGACCACAGCGCTACTCCTTGCTCGGACGGTGCTCAACATCCCGCTCGCCCGGCGGCTCGGTTCCTCGACTTCCCGACCCCGTGCCACCCCGCTCCCCCGTGACCATCGGTGGCTCGGCCCGCCGGTGCGTGGACCCCGCACTGCCCCGTTCCCCCGTGATCATCGGCAGCCACATGCCCTCACGCTCGGCCACCTCGATCGCCTCGGAGTAGCCGGCGTCCGCGTGGCGCATCACGCCGGTGCCCGGGTCGTTGGCAAGCACCAGCTCCACGCGACGAGCGCCTTCCTCGGTTCCGTCGGCCACCACGACCGCGCCGGCGTGGATCGACTTGCCGATGCCGACCCCTCCGCCGTGGTGCACGCTCACCCACGAAGCGCCGGAAGAGGTGTTCAGCAGGGCGTTCAGCACCGGCCAGTCGGCGATGGCGTCGGAGCCGTCGATCATGTCCTCGGTCTCGCGATAGGGGCTGGCGACCGAGCCGGCGTCCAGGTGGTCACGCCCGATGACGATGGGCGCCGAGACCTCCCCCGAGGCGACCATCTCGTTGAAGCGCAGACCCGCGCGGTCGCGCTCGCCGTAGCCGAGCCAACAAACCCGCGCGGGCAGGCCCTGGAAGTGAACCCTCTCGCCGGCCAGACGGATCCAACGAGCAAGGCTCTCGTTCCCGGGAAACTCGTCGAGCACCGCGCGGTCGGTGGCCGCGATGTCGGCGGGGTCCCCCGAAAGGGCCACCCACCGAAATGGCCCCTTGCCCTGGCAGAACAGCGGCCGGATATAGGCGGGCACGAATCCCGGGTAGGAGAAGGCCTCCGCGAACCCGCCGAGCTTGGCCTCTCCGCGAAGGTTGTTGCCGTAGTCGAAGACCTCCGAGCCGGCACGCGCGAAACCCACCATCGCCTCGCAGTGCACGGCCATCGAGGCGCGCGCTCGCTCGATGTATCCGCCCGGGTCCTTGACCCGAAGCTCGCCTGCCTCCTCGACGCTCACGCCCTGAGGCACATAGCCGTTCAAGGGGTCATGGGCCGAGGTCTGGTCGGTGACCGCGTCCACCTCGAAGCCTCGCCGCAGGATCTCGGGCACCACGTCCGCGGCGTTGCCGAAGACCCCGATCGACACCGCCCGCCGCTCCCGGCGTGCCTGCTCCGCCATGGACAGGGCCTCGTCCAGATCGGCCGCCCGCAGGTCGAGATAGCCGGTGTCGATACGGCGGTGGATGCGCGCGGGGTCGACCTCCACACACAGCGCCACCCCGCCGTTCATGGTGATCGCCAGCGGCTGGGCCCCGCCCATCCCTCCGAGGCCGCCGGTCAGCACCACGCGCCCGGCCAGGCTCGCCCCGAAACGCTTGGCCGCAACCGCCGCGAACGTCTCGTAGGTGCCCTGGAGGATTCCCTGGGTCCCGATGTAGATCCATGAGCCGGCGGTCATCTGGCCGTACATGGTCAGGCCCAGGGCTTCCAGTTCCCGAAACTTCTCCCAGGTCGCCCACTCGGGCACCAGCAGTGAGTTGGCGATCAGCACTCGCGGAGCGAAGGGATGGGTGCGGAATACCCCGACCGGCTTGCCCGACTGAACCAGCAGCGTCTCGTTCTCGCCAAGGTCGCGAAGCGTGGCGACGATGGCGTCGAAGCAGGCCCAGTTGCGTGCCGCCTTGCCTGTTCCGCCGTAGACAACGAGGTCATCAGGACGTTCGGCGACCTCGGGATCGAGGTTGTTCATCAGCATCCGCAGAGCGGCTTCCTGAGCCCACCCCCGGCAAGAGCGCTGCGTTCCCCGCGGCGCGCGCACGAGCCTGGCAGTCACGCGTACCTCCCGGCGCGAATGCGGTCCAGGAATTGATCTTACAGGAGCCCGCGAAGGCTGGAACCCGCAGCGCGGCTCGGGGTCAGGCCAGGGGGCCGACCGCCTCAACGACCGCTGCCACCAGGCTTCCGTCCTCGACCACGCAGCGCGCGGCGGCCACATCGGGCGCCATGTAGCGGTCCTCTCCGAGGAACGCGACCCTGCGCCGCAGGCACGCGTGAGCGGCAGCCGTGCCCGGGCCCGGCGAAACGGGCAGGCGGAAGTCCAGACCCTGCGCCGCGCACAGGGCTTCCAAGCCGAGAACCACCCCCACGTTGGAGACGACCTCCCGCAGTTTGCGCGCCGCGTAGAACCCCATGGACACATGGTCTTCCTGGTTGCCGGAAGTCGGGATGGAGTCAACGCTTGCCGGATGCGCCAGCACCTTGCACTCGGCCACGATCGCGGCGGCCGTGTACTGGACGAGCATCATCCCGGAGTCCAGTCCCGGCTTCGGGGTGAGGAACGGCGGCAGGCCGCTCGAGAGCGCGGGGTCGAGCATCCGGTCCATGCGCCGCTCGCTGATCGAGGCCAGATCGGTCAGCGCGATGGCCAGCACGTCGCAGGCCAGAGCCAGCGGCGCGCCGTGGAAGTTGCCCGTCGAGATGACCTCCTTGGTATCCGCGAAGACCACAGGGTTGTCCACGGCCGACTCAAGCTCGCGCTCGGCAATGCCGCGGGCGAAGGCATAGGCGTCGCGCACGGCCCCGTGCACCTGGGGAGCGCACCGCAGGCAGTAGGCGTCCTGCAGCGCATGGGTGGACTCGCGGTGGCCGGCGACCAGCGGGCTCTCGCCCACCAGCAGGCGGATGTTGGAGGCCGAGTCCCGCTGGCCCGGATGGGGCCGCAGAGCCTGGACGCGGGGATCCAGCGGACGGTCGGTGGCGAGCAGCGCCTCCAGGCTCATCGCGCATGTCACGTCAGCACAACGCAACACGTTCGCCGTGTCGGCAAGCGCCAGGCACAGCATGGCCAGCATCCCGTCGGTGCCGTTGAGCAAAGACAGCCCTTCCTTGGCTCCCAGGACGAAGGGTTTGAGACCCTTGCGCGCCAAGGCTTCCGCGGCGGCAATCGTCTCGCCGTCGACACGCGCCTGCCCTTCGCCCAGCAGTGCCAGCGAGAGGTGGGCCAGCGGTGCGAGGTCCCCGCTGGCGCCGACCGAGCCCTTCGACGGCACGACCGCGACGATGCCGGCGTTGAGCATCTCCACCATCCGCTCGACCAGTTCGAAGCGGACGCCACTCATCCCCATCGCGAGCGAGCGAGCGCGCAGCAGCAGCATCGCGCGCACGACCTCGTCCGCCAGCGGCTCCCCGGTCCCACAGGCATGCGAGCGCAGCAGGCGCTCCTGGAGCGAGAGGGCTTCCTCGGCCGGTATGCGCTCGTTGGCCAGCAGCCCGAAGCCGGTGGTAACGCCGTATACCGTGGCGCCCTCGGCGACCGCGCGCTCCACCACCGCCCGGGACGGCGCCATGCGCTCGCGAACTCCGAGTCCCAACCTGACGGGCGCGCCTTGCCGTGCGACCCCAACCACGTCTTCGATCGAGAGCCCCGGGCCCTCAAGGATCACGTCCAAGATCCGCCTCCTCGCCGGCACAGCGCTCACACCTGATCGGCCTGCCGCGCAGCGCTCACACCTGATCGGCCTGCCGCACAGCGCTCACACCTGATCGGCCTGCCGCACAGCGCGCCCCTCTGATGCCGCCCGGGCCGCACCGACCCTTCGCCATCATAAGGGCCCGGTGTAGCCTTAGCGGCAAGGCCACATCCTGAGGAGGCGGTCATGACCCTGGCATACGAAGAGGCCGGAAGCGGGCGCCCGGTCGTACTCCTGCACGCCTTCCCCCTGGACCATCGCATGTGGGCTCCCCAGGTGGAAGCCCTCAAGGACCGCTACCGTGTCATCACCCCCGACGCCGTCGGATTCGGCGGTAGCATGCCCGGTCCCGCAACCGTGGACGCCCAGGCGCACGCCCTTTGCCGGCTGCTCGACCACCTGGGCATCGAGCGATTCGTGTTGGGCGGTCTTTCTATGGGCGGATACGAGGCGTTTGCCTTTCTGCGCGTCGAGCCCGAGCGAGTGGCCGGCATGGTCCTGGCAGACACCCGCGCCGGAGCCGACACCCCGGAGGGCAGAGATGGTCGGGAGGCCAGCGCCCGACTGGTCGAGCGCGAGGGCACCGAGCCGGTCGTGGAAGCCCTGATCCCCCGGCTGCTGGGCCCGACGACACGCGCCGGACGCCCCGACCTCGTCGAGCAAGTGCGGGCTTGGGGCAACCAGGCCGCCCCCGCGTCGGTGGCATCGGCCCTGCGCGGCATGGCGCTGCGGCCGGACTCGACTCCGATGCTCGGCCGAATCCACTTCCCCACCCTGATCCTGGTAGGCGAGGAGGACGAGATCACCGGTCCACCCGAGGCCGAGGCCATGGCCGCCGCGATCCCCAAGTCCCAACTCGTCCGCGTGCCTGAGTCCGGCCACCTGGCCAACCTGGAGAACCCCGAGATCTTCAACTCCTCCCTGGCTTCCTTCCTCGACCGGCTCGGGTGGGACTGAAGGCGTACGACCGGAAACTCGGCCCTCACCGTTGTCTTGTCGGGTAGGCTATGAGCGGAGCAGTCCTCGAGGGTAGACGTCCGCAGCGGCAGGCAGGGATTCGCGGCGTTGTGGGGAATGCCCGTTAGTGCAGGGTCCGAGACGCAGGTGGGCGTGCTCGTCTCATCCGCCACACTGGTAAGGCCTTCCGGGGATATCGCCTGGCACGCGCGCGGGCTTTCCTGGACGGCCCGTTAGGGAAGGGAGCGACCGGAGATGTTCCGCGACCGCGTCGTCGTGATTTTCATGACGCTCGCCTCGGTGATGACACTCGTTTTCGGCAGCTTGCTCATCGCCGACCTGACCCGCAAGGAACCCACCCAAAGCGTCATCGTTTCCGGGGGGACCAGCGGGACCCAGGGCAGCGAGGCTGCGACGCCGGGAACCGCCGGAGGCGAGGACACCACCGCTTCCGTCGCACCGGGGACGCAAACCGGCACCACGGCGGGCAAGACCGGAGGTAGCACCGGCGGCAGCAAGGTCACCACGGGCAAGGTTTCCTCCGCGGGCGGCGCCGCCCAGGGGGTCACCGACAAGGAGATCCGGGTTGGAGGGATCTTCGACATAACCGGGCCGCTCGACTCGACCGTCGAGCGCGACACCGTCCGGGCCTACTTCAACATGGTCAACGCCCAGGGAGGCGTGAACGGCCGCAACCTCACTCTCATACCATGTGACTCCAAGTACGACGCCAACGAGGCGATGCGCTGCGCCGAGAAACTGGTCAACACCGACAAGGTCCTCACGATCGTCGGCTCGCTGGCCGTCCAGGGCGAGAACGACGCCGTGCCGGCCATCAACCAGATGGGTGTTCCCTACATCGGCGGGCTGGGCGCCCCCAACGCCTTCAAGTACCCGCTTTCCTACCCGGTCTCCGCGGACTTCGTGACCTACGGAACGGCAATGGGCACGCACGCCGCGCGGGACCTGGGCTTCAAGAAGCCCGGCATCGTGGTGCTGGACGTTCCGTTCATCGCTCCCGCCCTGAACTCCATGCTGGACGCCCTGCACAAGTACGGCGTCAAGGAAGCGACCGTACAGAAGCCGACGGGAACCCAGCCCGACTACACGACCATCGTGCTGGCAATGCGGCAAGCCGGCGCCGACTCAATCATGACGGTAATGGATCCCTACTCGTATCAAAGGCTCTTCGACGCCATGCAGCGGCAGAACTTCAAGCCGCCGCTCCTCGGCGCGGGCATGACCAAGGGCAACCTTCAAACGTCGTACGGTGAGCCCATCAAGGGTTCGCAGTCCTTAAGCCCATTCCTGGAACCCCTGGACCCGCAATACAAGAGCAACCCCGCGATCCGGCTCTACCTGGACACCGTCCGCAAATACTTCCCCAACCAGGTGTCCAAGCTGGACATCTACACCCAGCAATCCTGGACGGCCGCGGCACTGTTCGTTGACGTGATCAAGCGGGTGGGAGCCAACGTCTCACGGAAGGCCCTCGTCGACGGGCTGAATGCGACCAAGAACTTCGACATCGGCTGGACGGTTCCATTGTCCTTCCAGGCGGGAAACAGCCACGACCCCAACCGCTGCTTCCGCTGGATGAAGAACGACAACGGAACCTGGAACACGACTTCGGACTGGAACTGTTTCTGATGCAGGCCGCCTCCGACGCCGGGCCCGACACCAGGAGATAGGCATGCATGAGGCGCTAGCACTGGGCAACTTCACGGTGGGCAACATTCTCTCGTACACCGCGGCCGGCATCGCGACCGGGTGCCTGTACGCCCTGGCCGCCCTGGGGCTGGTGTTCATCTTCCGGGTATCCGGAGTGCTCAACTTCGGCCAGGGGGCGGTAGGGATGTTCGCCACCTTCTGCGCTTACCAGGTGAGCATCCAGTGGGGCGCACCGGCGGTGCTGGGCGTGCTCGCCGCGCTGGTCGTGGGGGCCGCGCTCGGCTACGTGATCGAGCGCTTCACGATCCGGCCGCTGGAGGGCAAGCCCACCGTCGCCAAGGTCATAGTCACGGTGGGTTGGCTGCTGGCGCTCCAGCAGGTGGCGGGGATCATCTGGGGCAACAACGCCTACCACCAGGCGGTCAGGCTCGTGTCCAAAGCGGGCTTCAACCTTCCAGGCATCGATGTCGTCATCGGCTATGACCAGCTTGCGGTCATCATCATCACGGTCGTGCTCGCCCTGGGACTGGCCGCCCTCTTGCGCTACACCACGATCGGGCTGCAGATGCGGGCCGTCGCGGACAGCCCCTCGACCGGCAAGCTCTGGGGCGTGCGAGTCAACCGAATCACCTCCCTTTCGTGGATGACCGGAAGCGTCATGGCCGCGATCGCCGGGGTGCTGATCACCCCGTTCATCAACTTCACGCCGACCGCGCTCACGATCATCGTCATCCACGCGCTGGCCGCAGCGCTGATCGGCAACCTCGTCAGCCTTCCGCTCACCCTGGTCGGCGGCATCGTGCTCGGCGTCGTGGAGAACCTGCCGAGAATCCCCTTCGGCAGCGTGGGCGGAATCGACTCGGCCGCGGTGTTCATCGTGATCCTGGTCGTGCTGCTGGCCCGCGCGAAGCGGCTGGCCTCCGCGGTGAGGACCGTCTGATGCGCCGGGGCATGAGTCTGCTGTTGGGCTCCCCGCGGGCCGTTTGGCTGCTGGCGATCCCGGCTCTGGCCGTCGGCATAGTGCTGGGACCACTTTTCCCTCAGCAGCAACTCACTCTGACCGACGTGTTCATCGCCGGGCTGCTGGTTCTCTCGCTGGTGGTGCTGACCGGCTTCACCGGACAGATCTCTCTTTGCCAGGCGACCTTCCAGGGACTGGGCGCATTCGTGGCCGGCAATCTCGTCGCCTACCATGGGCTCTCCTGGTGGGTGGCCGCCCCCGTCGCCATCGCCGCCGCCGCCCTGCTGGGCGTCCTGGTGGGCTTGCCCGCCTTGCGCCTCCGCGGCCTGCAACTTGCGATCGTGACGCTGGCCGTGGCCGTGGTCTTCGACAACTACGTCTTCTACACCCCCCACTTCCGCTGGCTCACCCACGCACCCGAGTTCGTCGCCGGCGCCAGGCGTCCCACGCTTCTCGGCCTCGAGTTCCAGAACCGCCCCTTGCGCTTCTACTACCTGGCTCTGGCCGTATTCGTGTTGGCCCTGCTCGTGGTCCGCAACGTGCGGCGAGGCAAGACCGGCAGGGTGCTTCGGGCTCTTCGTGACAGCGAGGTGGCCTCGTCGGTCAACGGCCTGGACCTGACCCGCTACAAGCTGCTGGCCTTCGGGCTCTCGGCCGCCATCGCCGGGGCATCCGGTGCGCTGCTCGCCATCCGCTTCGACGCCGGCAGCGTCTCCCCCAGCCCCTTCGACTTCGTGCACTCGCTGAACATCACCGCGATCGCGGTGCTGGTTGGGGTGAACTTCATTCCCGCCGCGGTGATCGGGGGCATCCTGGACCGCTACTTCCAAGTGCTGGCCACGGATGTGTTGCACATCGCCTTCGACTGGGTGCCCCTGATCCTGGCCGCGGCGCTGATAGCGCAGATCGTGCTGGCGCCGGAGGGACTGTGGGGCGCCCTTCGACACACCTACTACTCGCTCCTGGCCAGGGGTGCACCGAAGATCCTGCCGGCCGGCTCGGGCGCGGAAGGGGGCTGAGCCGTGGCCCTGCTGGAGGTCCGCGACGTCTCAATCCGCTTCGGCGGCGTGCAGGCTCTGGATCGAGTCAGCTTCGACCTGAACCGGGGCGAGGTCCTCGGCCTGATCGGGCCCAACGGCGCCGGCAAGACCACACTGTTCAACTGCATCAGCGGCGTGATCGCCCCGGACTCCGGGTCCATGCGGTTCCGTGGGCGGGACCTGAGCCGGATGAAGACGCACCAACGCTCGATGCTGGGCATCGCCCGCACCTTCCAGAACCTCCAGCTATTCGGGCGCATGACCGTGCAGGAGAACCTGATGGTGCCACTGGACGCCCGCGCCCACCGGGGAGTCGTGGCCGATGCCCTGCACCTTCCGCGAGCCCGCACCGAGGAGCGCAAGGCGCTGGAGAAAGCCCGCGCCATCCTGCACTTCCTCGGCCTTCTCCCCCATGCGGGCACGCCGGCGTGGGATCTCTCCGTCGGCCAGCAGCGGCGTGTGGAACTGGGGCGGGCGTTGTGCAACAAGCCGCAGCTTCTCCTGCTCGACGAGCCGGCCGCCGGCCTGGACGCCGCCGAGACCGCGGAGCTGGCGGCCCTGCTCCCCAGGATCCAGGAACGCTTCGGGGTCTCGATCCTGCTGGTGGATCACGACATGGCTCTGGTCATGCAAGCCTGCCACTACCTCTACGTGCTCGACTTCGGGCGACTGATCGCCCAGGGGAGACCGGAGCAGGTCCGCGAGAACGAGCAGGTGATCGCCGCCTACCTGGGGGAGCAGGGTCGCAAGCGCGAGGGGGTCAAGCTGTGAGCGCGCTGCTCTCCATCGAGAACCTGAAAGCCGGCTACGGTCACCTCGAGGTGCTCCACGGGGTGAGCCTGGAGGTGCGCGAAGGCGAGATCGTGGCGCTGCTCGGATCCAACGGCGCCGGCAAGACCACGACCCTACGCGCGGCCAGCGGCATGGTCCGTGTGCGATCCGGGCGCGTGGTCCTGGCGGGCAAGGATATCTCCAATCGACCCCCCGACCTCCTGGCACGCATGGGCTTGAACCATATCCCCGAAGGACGCGGTCTCTTTCCGCGCCTGGAGGTGGACGAGACGCTGCGACTGGCCGGGATAGCGATGGGCGTGGCCGGCCGCGACTTCCGCGAGCGCCTGGAGCAAGTCTTTGCCGTTTTCCCGAGGCTTGCCGAGCGGCGCCGTCAAGCGGTGGGCACACTCTCAGGCGGCGAGCAGCAGATGGTCACGCTTTCGCGCGCCCTGATCGCCCGGCCGCGGGTGCTGCTCGTCGACGAGTTGTCTCAGGGCCTGGCGCCCACCCTGGTCGCCGAGCTGTTCGAGATCCTCACCACGCTTCCACCGCAAGGCACCGCGGTGCTGCTGGTCGAGCAGTTCGTCGGCCAGGCTCTCGAGGTCGCTCAGCGTGCCTACGTCGTGGAGAAAGGCGTGGTCACCTTCGAGGGCCCCGCCTCCAAGCTCCTTGCCGACGAGGAGTTCGTCGCCGGCTCCTATCTCGGCCACGCCGGCGAGGCCCGAGCCGCCGCACGGGCGCCGTCCGGATCGCGAACAGTCGGCGCCGTCACCCTGGCCGAGGAGTACTCGTTATTCATACCGGCGGCGCTCAAGCGCGGCCTCGAGGAAAGAGCCCGCCGTGAGGGGGTGGACCCGCAGGATCTGCTGCTGAAGATGCTGGAGGAGCAGGTGAGGTCTTCGGCCCGGGGGAAAGAGTCCACGCCATGAGTAAGCTGCGCAAGCTCTTGC
>Ga0265292_1001087_pt1 | contig 26583 bp, 26 predicted proteins | sample Munlanlewell296A_FD_189080 | JGI IMG/M metagenome (GOLD analysis project Ga0265292, IMG submission 189080) | Leachate microbial communities from a municipal landfill in Southern Ontario, Canada - Leachate well 296A | ecosystem: Engineered > Solid waste > Landfill > Unclassified | place: Canada... | reverse complement strand
AAATCGCTCGTCTATCCAGGAAACTAATTTTGATCCGATTTTCTTCATCATTTTTTAACCCACATTTGTAATTACGATCTCCTCTTTAATTATTTTAACATCATATACATCAAGAGGTCTTGGCGGAGGTCCGGATACATTACGACCACTGAGATCGTAAGTCCCATTATGACAAGCACACCATATCTGTTTTGTATCGTTCTTGTATTGAACAATACAATCTAAATGAGTGCAAGTGGCGGAAAAGGCTTTGTATTGATTGTCTTCCGTCTTAATTAAAATTACCGGCTTCCTTCCGAACTTAATAATTTTGTAGCTGTTTGAAGGAAAATCTTTAGACATACCAGCTTTTACAGAATTAACTGTTGGTTCGGCGCTTTTTGGTGGGATTAAAAATGAAAGTATCGGATAGAATACAGAAAAGATTCCTCCGACTCCCCCTAAACCCAAAAGGGTGTTCAGAAATTTTCTTCTATCTATTGCCATATCTTCAACACGTTTTATTTTTGATTAATTATTTAGTAAAATAATTTTATTTCTTAAGGATTCCTAACTTCTTCCCACGGCGGAAGAATCTTTGTTAGTAAATAAAGTAATACGAACGGAAGACAAAATACAATTACAGAAGCAAAAAATCCTTCTAACCCAAAAAAAGTTATTTTGTAGACCGTTAATCCTCTAAAACTTTTTGAAAATAATTGTCCGCCTATAACAATATTCCAGCGAGTTGAAAATATCCCTACTTGTACAAGAATTGCAGAGATAAAATAAACCATTTTCTTTAAATCCGAAGGTGATTTAAATATTTTAATGAGTGCAATCATGGTTAGCGGAATAAGCATGCCCATGAAGAGTTGAATTACAACTAAGCTGATGAATAATTTATTCGAGACAAGGTATGCCAAGATTTTAATAGATTCTTCCGATTCATAAACACGGTGCACAAAATCCAACGCTTCCAATGAAAAATCTATGATCATTACATAGAACAAGTAACTTGCTAATTTATCCAGGCACACAATATCCAATTGTTTTCCGCGAATGGGTGTTATGACCATATAGAGAATTAAAACCATCGCAATACCGGAAACGATTGCAGAGAACAAGAAAACGATCGGCATTAGCACGCTTGACCACCATGGGTTTGCTTTGACCGAACCAAAGATAAATCCCACATAACCGTGCAATAGAAATGCAGAAGGAATTCCTATAATTGTAATAATCTTTACCCACTTTTTATCGAAGTGGATTGCCTTTTCTGAAATATCTTTTGAAAAGAGAGAAATGATTTTGTGAATCCATTTTTTGATTCCTGTTTCTTTCTGCGACCAAAGAATTATATCTCTTCTATACTCAAACCAAATTTCTAAACACAATACCGCCATCAAATACCAAGCGTAAACAAATCCGAACATAGCCATTGCAGATGCGCTGTTTGGAGTAATCAAAATCTCGTAAGCTTTTTCAGGATGACCTAAGTGAGCAAGTAAAGGAAGGGGTGCTACAATTAAAAATGCCATCGCTGTAAGCATTGCTAAACGGTATGTTGGTTGAAGTTCTTTTACGTTGAATACTTTCACCAGCGATGCCAGGATAAAAGCGCCTGCAACTAATCCTGTTAAGTAAGGATACAATACTATAAGAATGCCCCAATGGAGTTCAATTTCGTTTGGAAAAATGTAGCCCCATACTTCTTTTAGTATTGGCGTCAAATGGTGAATGAGCTCTTCCAATTCTATCTTACCTCCATATCTAAATTAGAGTAATAAACTTTTGGCTCTGTGTTGAGCGATGGTTTAAGAATTCCAATTTTATTCATTCTTAAGAAACGTACTAACGGACTTGATTTTTTGTTCAGCTCGCCGAAAACTCTTGCTTGCGTCGGACACACTTCAACGCACGCAGGCAATTTATCTTGAACAATTCTATGATAACAGAAAGTACATTTCTCGGCAGTATGTGTTTCGGGATGTAAGAATCTTGCACCGTAAGGACATGCTTGAATGCAGTATCTGCAGCCGACACAATAATCTGAATCCACAAGTATAACCCCATCCTCACCTTTAAATGTTGCTCCGACAGGACAAACCTGAACACATGGAGGATTGCCACACTGATTACAAATTTTTGGAACAAAGAAACTTCTTAATATCTTTTTATTTGTTGTGCGGGAATTATCGAAACCGTCTATTGAACCATTTGGACTGTCAACTTGTACATCGCCATTTTCATAAATTCTGTAACGTTCAACCCATGTTCTAAAAAAGAATGGTTCTTTTGGAACATTGTTTTCATTTTTACATGCTACTGCGCATCTTCCGCATCCTATACATTTATTAATGTCTATTCCCATTCCCCATTTGTGGTTGCTGGGTATGTAACCGTTTGCGAGCATCCATTTTTTTACGGTCTTTAATTTGTCCGTTGCACCAAGTAATCCAAATGCAATCGGTGCAAGCGCAAGTATGGCAATTTTTTTTAGAAAACTTCTTCTCTCAACTTTTTTATCTGTTTCAATTATATTGTTTTCCATTATTGTGCCTCCGGTAAATGCGGATAGTGACATTGCCAGCAAACATATCTCGGCTCGTGCGTAGTCATGTTGATCCTTGGAATAAATTCATCACCTTTGGCATCTTGGGAATGACACTGACCACAAAATTCTCTATTTGCCGGTTTGGTTGGTAAATATTCTCTCGGGCGTAATTTATGTTTCTCCAAAGTTTCATGACATTTAGTGCAAGGAACATCCATGTGACTCGAAACCGATTTTGCACTTGAAATTTCAGCATGACATGCTGAACATTCTTTTGGTGTTTGTGATGGAGTTGGATTGTGCGGATTATGACATGTTACGCAAATTCTTCTCGGATTGTGCGATGCAGATACAATCTGTGGAAATCCTGTGGGTCGAGAGGGATTAAATTCATGACAAACAGGGCAAGAAATTCTATCCCGCGGTTTTTCCGGTTTGAATTGATCCGGCTCATTAACGTGATTAACCGAAGGTCCGTGACAAACTTCGCAAGAAAGATTTTTATGATAACTTGAATTTTTAGTTTTCCACAAATCATCATGGCAATCAGCGCATGCTTCCTGTCCTGCATATTCCATTTTTTTATCAGCATTATTTTGAATAGCGCCGGCACGATAATGACCCACCAAGCCAAAGTCTTTGGGAGTAAGAAGAGAAGTTGCCACAATAAATACAATTACTACGACAAGTAAAAGTACTGACAATCGTTTAACTTGTTCCGGAATTTTTTGTAAAAAATTTTTCATGAATACGCTCGCCCTTACTTTAAGTATTTTTATTTATTTCTATCGGTTCAATTGTTTATTAATTCACTTCCTTTCTTTCGCTTTGCATATAAAATTGAAATTACCAGCAACACAATTCCTAAAAACATGAAAGAAATAATTCGGTAGCTTGGATCTAAATTTGTTGTTCCAACAAATAGAATGTACACCACTGTTAATAAAAATGTTAAAAGCGCCATCCACCGGTATTTTTTATTCTTAAGAATAATACTCATTATATAGTAACCGATTGCAACTATCGTCCAAGAGAGCCCGACATAATCTTTAGGAACTATATGGTAGAGTGCATAAGGAAAGATGAAAAACGCGGAGCCGAGATAGAATAATCTCATAGCGTCAGTTGTTAAATCGAGCCGATGCTTTTGCCAATTTAAAATACGAGCGCTTATTAATGCCACAATACCAAAACCGAGTGCGATTGCACCAATTTTTTCTTCTAATACTAAATAGAAAAAGAATATCATCAGATACATTATAAAGTTTGCTACTATTATAATTTTTGAACGGAACCAAAGCGCAGTAGCCACTACAACCAAACTCTGCCAGTTTAACCAAACAAAGTATTCCGGCTTAGGAAAATTATTTACTATTGCAACGCTCAATGCTGTGTAACCAAGAATGGCATAAAAGAAAGTTGAGTATTTACTTTTTTGTCTCTCATAAAACATAATTGAAAGAAGCAAGAAAACACTCGAAACTATTAACTCAGATAAAGCCACAGTGCTGCTGAATTTAGAAAGTGCGATTATTAATAATAGAAAAAAACAGAGAAATGAATTCAATAAAGTATTTAGTATTGAATTAATAGACTCTTTTTCGCCCCGTTTCCCGGATAAATTTCCGTAAGCATAAACCAAGCAGTACAAAAGAAGAAAATAAATATTAATCAATGGTGAACTTTGGAGAGCAATTTTATTACCTGCAACAGGATTACCAATGAACCAAACAAAGTGAGTAAAATAGACCAAAAGAATTGCATAAGTGTAGAACGAATTCCAGTCTAAAATTCTTTTTAAGTAAACCGACCATCCGCTGATCAAAACTAGTAGAAAAAAGATTAACCAATAAGAATCACTGATCAAAACTGTAATGGAAATTAGAGCGATGCCAAAAGCCATGAGATATATAGATTTTCTTTTAAAAGAAAAAGAAATGTGAAGGATCGATACTGCTAACAGAAGAAGTAATTCAATCGTTGTGTTTTCAACTGTGGGATTGCTTGAGAAAAAGTGTAGCCGTAAAGTTGAAAAGAAAAGAAGAAGTAACGCACCGCCAAAAATATATTGGGAAATAAATTGTAGCGAACTTTTCCAGTAATTCGATAACCAGAAAAGAAATCCAACCAAAACATATCCTACAAGACTAGGAAAAAAGGAAGGTAAGTTTTGATACGGAAATGTCATTAGAAAAATTATTCCGATCGCAAGAATTACAATTCCAACTTTTGCAAACCAGAATTGTCCTATCTGAGTTTCTAATGAATCCGCTCGTTCTGAAATATTTTGAGGCATCAGTGAAGGTAATTCAAAATTATCTTCTGAAGGAATATTCTCGAGATTAAGTTTCTTCTCAATCAGAGAAATTCTTGCTTCCAAATTTTTCAAATATGCAATTAATTGATTGTTCACTTCAAGTTCGGAGGAAGAGTCCATGATGTTACCTCCAATGCTATTGTATAATTATTATCCTTTCTAAAATTAGTTGGTGGAGAAAATTGAAACATTCTTAAGAAGTATTCTCATTTTAATCAGATATAAGCCTACGAATTCCTATTTGAAAATAATTTTATATCTGTCTGAAATCAACAAGAAATTTTTAATTGTTTCTTGCTAAAAGATATTTTGTCTCGAATAAATGCCGATTTGTTGTTACAAAAAAAAAGGGAATCAATGCGATTCCCTTTTTAGCCAAGCGTGATGGAAATAATTTATAAACTAAACTTATTTCTTTTCAACCTTTTCAGATTTTTCATCATCCTCTTTTTCTTCAATTATCATATGCTTCATGTCTTTACCCGGAAAATGTTTCCGCATCATCATTTTTTCGCCACCGCAGCATGAACATCCGCGATTGTTTCCTTCCATATGCTGAAAGAACATTATCCTATCTTTCGGCATATCTTCATCACTATCAATCTGAATATTAAAATGTTTCATCCCTTTTTCTTCTTTCATAAACTTCTCGGCATCTTCTCCTTCATAAACTTTTGTTTCTTCTTTGCCGTCTTTCATCGTTGTAACGGTAATTTTTTTGCCGTCGTTGTTAACTTCAACTTTTACATTCTTTTTCTTTTCACAACCTTTTTCATCTGCAGCATCATCTTTAGATCTGAACATCATAACATTGCCGCCTCCCATCTTCATCATTTTTCCGTCATCATTTTTAAACATAAACCCTTTATGCGGACTACTTTTTAACATACCAACTAATTTCTCGGCATCTTTCCCCTCGAATACAATATCTTTACCGTCAGCTTTAATCGTAAGTTTTTCAATCTTACCTTTCAAATTATCTAGCTTAGATTTTGTTTCGTCTTTTTCCTGCGCAAAGATTGCTGTCGAGAAAATTCCAAGTATTAGAATGATCATTATAGCGAAGAATTTTGATTTGTCTGTTTGTAGCATTTTCATTTTACTCTCCTTAATTGTTTTTGAAATATACCTTTCATACAACTTAAATATGAAAAAGAACCCTAACCATTAGTTAAAAATTGTTAAAGTAAAGATTTCTTATACGGATTAAGTTAAATTTATAAGTATGAAAGAACAAAAATTAAAAATTATTATTGCTTTAATGACCGTTTCGGTAATTGGACTAATTGCAGTACAATTTTATTGGATGGCAAATATTATCAAAGTTGAAGAGGATCGTTTTCGTAGAACGGTTTTTCGTTCTTTGAGAAAAGTCTCTGAAGAGATTGAAAAGAAAGAAGCTGCAACAACTGTTGTTAAAAAAGTCTCCGGCGGAAAGGGAAATGTTTTATTCTTTGTTCAAGATGAATCTAAAAACAAACCGATTCATTTAGATTCTCTTAGGAGAATGAGTTATCTGAGGATTGATACAAACAAACATGGATTTAATTACGAAGTAAAATATTTTGCCGATAATGATACTATGGTTGACAGATTAAAAGCATTCTCAGGAAGTAGAACTGCAAGATATTTTATCCCGCCATCTTCATTCGATAAATCAATTAAGGACACTTCAATTCAAAAACGTCATTTGCTTGTTCAAAATGTTGTTACTGAGCTTATGGCAATCAATGCCCGTAAAAAAATTGAGGAAAGGATCAGCACCGATCAGCTTGAAAAAGATTTGTCGTTTGAATTCAGTGGCAACGGTATTTCATCCGAATTTTATTTTGGTGTAAATAGAGCAAATAAAGACAGCTTAACTTTGCTAAAAAAAGGGACTGATACGACCGAGCTAAAAAAATCTATTTTTAAAGTAAACTTATTCCCCGATGAAATTTTCTTCAATCCGAATCAGCTTATTGTTTATTTCCCTCACCAGAAAAGATATATTCTTGCAAGCGTCGGCGGAATGCTTGTTCTCTCGGTCGGTTTGATTTTAGTTATCGTTGGAATTTTTTACAAAACAGTTGAAATGTTTTTAAGCCAGAAAAAAATTACTGCTGTAAAAAACGATCTTATAAATAATATTACTCACGAATTTAAAACTCCGATCTCAACTATTTCGATTGCTTGTGAAGCATTAAACGAACCCGGTTTGTTAATTGAAAAGAATTCCGTTACCAGATATTCTAAAATTATTAAAGAAGAAAACGACCGGTTGAAAATGATGGTTGATGCTCTTCTTAATACAGCAGCTCTTGAGAAGAGTGAGTTAAATCTATCTAAAGAGAAAATAGATCTCCATGAACTAATCCTTTCTGCTGCATCAAAGTTTGAAGATTTTATTAATCAAAAAAGCGGCAAAATTATTTTCGAACTGAAAGCTTCCCGGGCTGTTGTTACCGGTGATAAATTTCATCTTACAAATATTATGAATAATCTGATCGACAATGCGATCAAGTACAACGAAAGACCACCGGAAATAAAAGTATCAACTAGAGATGAGAACAAAGCAATAATAATTGCCGTAAAAGATAACGGCATTGGAATTTCTAAAGAACATCTTAGTAAAATATTTGAAACGTTCTACCGCGTTTCAAGCGGCAATATCCAGAACGTACGGGGAAACGGAATTGGCTTGAGCTATGCTAAAAAAATCGTTGAGACTTTAGGCGGAGATATTTCTGTAACAAGTGAAGTTGGTGTCGGCAGTGAATTTAAAATCATACTTCCAAATAACGGTGTTGAATGAGCCCACTTGCCAAAATACTTTTAGTTGAAGACGACACAAACCTTGGAACGATTCTGAAAGAATTTTTATCTGTTAAAGGATTTGAAATCGTTCAAGCCATTAACGGCGAAGAAGGGTTTGATCAATTCAAAAAAAGGAAGTACGATATTTGTTTGATAGACGTTATGATGCCGAAAATGGACGGCTTTACGCTTGCAAAAAAAATTCGCATGATTGATAAACAAACGCCGTTTCTTTTTCTTACAGCTAAAGCTATGCTTGATGACAAGATCGAGGGTTTCAAAATCGGTGCAGATGATTATGTTACAAAACCATTCAGCATGGAAGAATTGATCTTACGCATCAACGCTATACTAAAGCGAAGTAAGATACCGCAAGACGAAATTGAAAAAATTGAATTTAAGATCGGCTCTTATTTATTTAATTATGATAGACGTACATTAGTTATTCAACAAGTTGAACAAAAACTTACACCAAAAGAATGTGAACTGCTTCGGTTGTTATGTCAATATGAGAATAAAGTTCTTGAAAGATCTGAAGCGTTGACAAGGATATGGCGCGATGATAATTATTTTAATGCCAGAAGCATGGATGTGTATATAACGAAACTTCGCAACTATCTTAAACAAGATAAATCGATTGAGCTGGTAAATGTTCACGGGACCGGTTACAAGTTAATGACCAAATAAATTATTTTTCTCCCGCCAATAATTTTTTCTTTTCAGCTTTGAATGGTTGAGTTAGATATATGTTTGCGCAAATTCTTCCGAAAGTATAAGCTGAAACCGCTGCAATCACTCCTATAAAAGATAAAAACCTAATTGTAATAATTAGAGTTAAAGCAATTCCCAAAACTTCAATTATAGTTGCGTAAGTAATTGGTTTCGTATTGCGTGAATAAACCAGTAATGAACGTTGAAAATTTATCCACACTGTTGTTGCGGGAAATATTGTATATAACATCAACGGTAATAATGAGAACTCGGATAATTGTAATGATAAACCGGCAACTTTTTGAAACCATATCATAGATAGTGGAGTAAATGAAATTATCCCTAATGCTAATACAACAGCGATTGAAAGTCCGATTGCAAAATTTCTAAGTTTGTAATAACCGGATTGTTGTCCCATAAGCGCTATCCCCACTTCCTGAAATGAAAGACCAAAACTTCTAAAGAAAAAAACAAGCGAGTTAAGAACCGGTAAGACAGCAAGCGATTCTAATGCTCTATTGCTCTGCCCAATAAAAAAAGTTACTACCGGATGAATACCAAGCGAGATCAGTGAAGTTAGAACCAGTGGATAATAAAATTTTGTTATTTCTATGTATGATAAATTATTTTGCTCGTTAACACTTTTTTTCTGTCTAACATTATTAATGAATTTATGCGCCATGAATCTGCTTGCTATCGCTTCCATAATTACGCCGGATGATAATGCCGATGCACCAATCACTACGCCATCAAATTGAAAAAAGCTAATAAGAATCAGAGCAACAGAAAACATCGAAGACATACGAACAACAGTTCCATAAGCAACTCTTCTTGTCGCATTACTGCTTATCATGATTCCTTGATAAAATCTTCGGTAACCAATTGATGCCGGCCATGGAATTAATAAGATTACAGCTTTATGTGTTAATTCGGCTACTTGCTGCGGAAGGTTCATAAAATCAATCGTCAATGCGTAAAAGACCGGCGGCATTATTAGAATCAATATGCAAAGCGTTATTAAAAAATTTACTGAATAAACAAAATTACGCAGTTTATAAAACGTATAATTATCTTTTACCAAAGCAACGGAAGCGCTCATCATCATTATAACAGGAGATTCAATAATTAATGCTAAGGCAAATGCAACTCCGTATGCTGCAAGATTGTATTCGGGATTAGGTAATCGGGCTATCAATGCAGTTAAAAAAGGACCTTCGATAGACATCATTAACCACGTAGCCGAAAGAGGCATCCAAAATTTGAATATTTTTTTATATGTAAGAGATTCCATTATTTGCTAACTGATCTTACTTTATCAAAAAATAATTCCAATTTTTTTTCATCAAGTATTGAATTAGTTCTAACGCCAGAGCAAACATCAACACCATATGGCTTTACCTGTAAAATTGCATCATCAACATTATGAGGATTCAATCCGCCAGCTAAATAAACAGGTATCTTAACGGTATCTACAATTTTTCTACTAATCGTCCAATCATGTGTCCTTCCTGTACCGCCTAGTTCTTTTGTTACTAATTTTTGATCCCCCGAATCAAGTAAAATTGCATCAACCAAATTTGAGATCCCTATTGCTTCGTTAATTGATTCGTTATCCGTTACATGGATAACTTGAACTATTTTTATACTTGGTAAAGCTTTTTTTAATTGAAGATGAGAGCCGGTAATTAATCTATCGCAAAGTTGAATTGTATTTGTTCCGCAGCGATGGTGCTGTTCGATAATCTCATCAGCATTTTGTTTGCTCGTAAGCAGAAATGTTGAAATTGACGGTGGAGTTTGTTCGGCAATTTCTTTTATAGTCTTCTCTGAAATTACACCCGGTCCGCTCGGCATTTCCGAGACTAACCCTATTGCAGACGCTCCGTACTTAATAGCTATGTTTGTCTCTTCAATACTAGAAATACAACAAATTTTTACATGAGTCATAATTTTTTCCATTCTTTTTTAAGTATGGAGTACATTTTCATTGAGCGGAATCTTTCTTTAATAAATACTTTTTCCCGAAGCGTTCCTTCATATTTCATTCCGCATTTTACTATAACCTTCCACGAACCAATATTTTCTTCTTCGCAATGCGCTTCAATTCTATTCAAGTGTAATATTTCAAATCCAAATTTAATAACCGCCTTCATTGCTTCCGAAACATATCCTTTATTCCAATATTTTTTTGAAATTGTATAACCGACATCCCCGCATTTGTGTATTGTATTCCAACCACGTAATTCAATCGATCCGATTAATTTTTTTTCGCTTTTGATTACAATTCCCCAAATGAGCGATATATTATTATTGAATTGTTCATCTGCAAATTTTACAAAGTTGATCGAGTCTAGTTTGGTTTTATGTGTAGCCCACAAAACAAATATTGTAACATCCGGAATAGATGCATATTCAAAAATATCATTTACATCATCAACAGTAATTTTTCGGAGTATTAAGCGTTCCGTTTCAATTATTGGAATCTCCGTAAGTCCTTTGTTTTGTAACATAAAATGGCTCGAATATTTGAAAAAAAATTTAGTTAGATTTATTAGAGAAAATCTTAATATAAATTTACTAATTAACCCGATTAGTTTTGAGAGGCAATTATGATTTCAAAAGATCTTTTAGATATTCTCTGCTGTCCTGAGACAAAAGCAGATTTAGTATTAGATAATAATTATTTGGTATCAACGGACAAAGTTACACGCAGACGTTATCGCATCGAAGATGATATTCCTATTATGCTTATTGATGAATCAGAGCAGCTCGATCTTGAAGTTTGGAAAAAGATAATGAAGAAACACGGCAAACCAACTGAATGATAATTAAGAACGATCCCGAACAATTTATAAACTATCTTTCCGATGCATCTAATTACAAAGGTTATGCCGATTCTATCTACTTTCCCGAAAATGAAGCAGAGATTTCAAATCTTCTGAAAAATTTTAACAAGGAAAAAATTAAGATAACTGTTTCGGGCAATGGAACCGGATTAACGGGCGGTCGAGTACCGGAAGGCGGAATAATTATTTCTCTTGAGAAGTTTAATCGAATTCTTGAATTGAACCTTGAGAAAAAATTTGTAATTGTTCAACCGGCGGTTGTGTTGAAAGACCTTCAAGATTTTGTTGAAGCGCAAAATCTATTTTATCCGCCGGATCCCACAGAACGGAATTGTTTTATAGGTGCAACTGTTGCGACAAATGCATCCGGTGCCAGAACATTTAAATATGGATCTACCCGCAATTATGTATTGGAGCTAAGAATTGTTTTGCCGGATGGAGAAACAATCGTAATCGAGCGGGGGCAATATTTTGCTAATCAGTACGAGGCAAATATCAAGAATGAATCCGGTAAGGTTATTTCGTTTAAGATCCCGAATTATAAAATGCCTAAAACAAAAAACGCCGCCGGATATTATTGTAAAGAAAATATGGATTTGATAGATCTTTTCATCGGATCAGAAGGAACACTTGGAATAATTTCAGAAATAAAATTAAAGTTGATTGATCTGCCTAAAAAAGTTTTATCATGTGTAGCTTTTTTCACTAAGGAAGAAAATGCTCTGTCTTTTATTGATGAAGCTCGAGAGCTGAGACAAAACAATTCTCCATTACCAAAAGCACGAGCTTTAGAATTTTTCGATGTTAATGCTCTTAACTTCTTGCTAAAAGACTATCCTAATATTCCAAAACTTTCACAAGCAGCCGTTTGGTTTGAAGAAGACTACAATACTGATAACGATGATATCATTGAAAATTGGATCTCGCTCTTAAAAAAATATAATTGTGATGGTGATTCTGTCTGGTATGCATTCGATAAAATTGAACAAGAAAAATTTCATGAATTCCGCCATGCCATTTCTTTGAAAGTAAATGAGTTCATTTCCCAGCACAATTTTAAAAAAGTTGGGACTGATGTATCCGTTCCAGTAATTCATTTCAGATCATTCTATTATTGGATGAGAGAAACAGTAGAAAAAGAAAATATTGACTACGTTGTATATGGTCACTTCGGTGATTGCCATCCTCATCTTAATATGCTACCAAAGAACGAATCGGAATATCTTAAATCAAAAGAGATTTATGCTAATATTTGTGCTGAAGCAGTCCGACTGGAAGGAACTATTTCTGCCGAGCATGGGATAGGCAAATTGAAAAGAGATTACTTAAAAACGATGTATGGGGAAGATAATATTCTAAAGATGGCAAAACTAAAATTAGTTTTCGATCCTAACAAAATTCTTAATGTTGGAAATATTTTCGACGAGAAATATTTGGATGCAGCCAATGCTAGGTAGATCTTTACTAATAATAATTGTTTTGTTTTTTGCTGCTGCATCAAAGGCACAGGATGCAAATACCGATGCTCGGTTACGCCTTGCACAGATTTATGAACAAGCAGGGCAACTTGATAAAGCAGAAGTTATTTACCGCGAACTAATTGAAATCCAACCGTTGAATAATATTTTTTTCGAATTCTTAAACAAAAATCTTGTCTCACAAAAAAAATATAACGAATCAATTGAACTGCTGATTCAAAAAATTAATCAAGTCCCGAATGATTACAATCTCTTCGGTTTACTTGGCTCAACATATTTTATTATGGATCAATCGGAGAAAGCATTTGAGTCGTGGGAAAAAGGAATTGCAATCAATCTATCTTCTTATATCAGTTATAGAGTAATTGCAAATTATGCTATAGAAAATAGAGCATACGAGAAAGCAATTGATATTCTGAAACGAGGTAAAAAGATTTCGGGTGATCCTATGATATTTTCAATGGATCTGGCTAATATTTATGCGGCAAATATGAAATTCTCAGATGCTGCAAATGAATTTTGTAGTCTGATTGAAGTTCATCCGGAACAAGTCCAATCTGCAAAAGCAAGAATAAGCAGCTACTTGAACAGGCCCGGCGCCACAGAACAAACAATTCGTGCAATAAAAGAATTTTCTGAATCTAAATCTCAAATAGAACTTTTCGATTTATTAACATTTGTTTATCAATCAAGCGGTAATTACAAGGATGCTTTTGAAAACGTAATTGAAACTGAGAAAAAATTTAAAGTTAACGGAACTTATGTTTTTCTATTCGCTCAAGAGGCTTACCGTAACAAACAATTTAATTGGGCATCGGAATCATATAATTTTATTGTTAACAATTATTTAAACTCGCCTTATCATCAGTTGTCAAAAATCGGTTATGCAAAAACTTTGGAAGCGTCGCTAGATCAAAAATTTTTTGATCGTATTGATTCTTGGAAACCATTTATTAAGTATGAACCGCTTTTCACAGATGAGTACAAAAAAATTATTAATGCATACGAAGAATTTATTATAACAACGCCGGAAAATGCGGTTAATATTGAAGCATTATTTAGAATTGCTGAAATTTATAGAACTAGAATTTTTGATTTTCAAAAAGCAGATTCTCTTTACAAAAAACTTTCTCAAATATCTCCAAACACTAACTATGGAGTTCTATCGCATATTGCACTAGGAGAAATTGCAATCCAAAGAGACAGTTTGGATATAGCAAAGGTTCATTTTCAAAAAGCATTATCGTCACTACGTATTGAGCCAAATGATTTCTCTAAAACAAATTTTTATTTAGCAAGAATAGAATTCTGGAAAGGTAATTTTTCTAAATCAATCGGCTTATTTAGAGAAGTGTCACAAAATCTTTCTACAGATTTCTCCAACGATGCGATCGAACTCTCCTCAATTATTAGTACAACAAAAAAAGATTCATTGAATCTTTCGTTGTATGCTCATGCAGATCTTCTTGCAATACAGAATAAGCACAAACAAGCAGCGATTGAATTTAAAACTCTAAGTGATCACCCCAACTTATTTGTTCTAAATGAGTTCGCAAAAATATATTTTTCTGAAATGTTGTTGGTTGAAAATGATCTACAAACTGCTATTAATAATTTAGAAGAGATGGCAAAAACCGGAAATAATGCAATTTTCGATGAAAAAGCCACTTTCTTACTCGCTCTGTGCTATCAATACGGGACTAAAGATCTTCAAAAAGCTGCTCAAATTTACCAGAAATTACTTGAAACTTTCCCAAACTCGCTCTATTTTGACCGTGCGCGTGAAGCGTTACAAAGTTTTTCTTCAAAAAATGGTTTTAATTAAGAAATATTACACAAAGAAAATTTTGAAACGCCCGTGTCCCGCATAGCGGGATTAAATAATCTTCCAACAAAAAATGGTTTAAAATGAGCGATCCTCGAGAACCTCGCACAGTAAAATGTTCCTTTTGCGGAAGGGACGGCAGTGAAGTTACATCAATGGTTGCTGGTCCTGATGTTTATATTTGCGACATCTGCATCAAGACCAGTGTAGATATTTTAAAGAATAATATTACTGCAGCGCCAAAAAAAGAAACCTATCATTCCTCACTAACTCCTGATCTAATAAAGAAAAGTTTGGATGAATATGTTATAGATCAAGATCTTGCAAAAAAGATTTTAGCAGTAGGAGTATACAATCATTACAAAAGAAGCAATGCAACAAATTCTCTTTTTGAAATGGATGAAGTTGAAATTGAAAAAAGCAATATCCTTTTGATCGGACAAACAGGCGTTGGAAAAACATTACTAGCCCAAACGCTTGCAAGAATTCTTGATGTTCCGTTTGCAATCGCAGATGCAACAACACTTACTGAGGCCGGTTATGTTGGTGATGACGTAGAAACTGTTTTAGTTCGTCTGCTTCAAGCTGCCGATTATAATTTAGAGAAAGCTCAAAAAGGAATTGTCTATATAGATGAAATTGATAAAATTGCCAGAAAGAGTGAGAGCACTTCAATTACGCGAGATGTTTCAGGTGAAGGCGTACAGCAAGCACTTTTAAAAATTTTAGAAGGAACAGTTGCCGGTGTTCCGCCTCGCGGAGGAAGAAAGCATCCGGAACAAAGTTTAATAAATGTTAATACAAAAAATATTTTATTTGTCTGCGGCGGCGCATTTGACGGAATCGAATCTATAATTGCTTCACGCATAAATAAGAACACGATCGGCTTCGATACCAGCATTTCAAATCCGTCGGAAACAGATAGAGATAATCTTATTCAAAAAGTTCAGCCGGAAGATCTGGTGAAGTACGGATTGATTCCTGAACTGGTTGGACGATTACCAATCATTGCCCCGCTTGCTTCACTAAATTCTAAAGCAATGAAAAATATTCTTACTGAACCGAAGAATGCTATTATCAAACAATATCAAAAATTGTTTATGATGGAAGGTGTGGAATTAAGTTTTGATCAAAATGCTTTGGAAGAAATTGTAAAGAAAGCAATTGAAAGAAAAACCGGTGCACGTGCGCTTCGTTCTATCGTTGAAGGAATTTTACTTGATATCATGTATGAACTTCCAACGAAAGAAAATATTGATAAGTGTATGGTTACTCGCGATACTGTTACCAAAGGTGAAAAACCGGTTTATATAGAAAGCGACAGAAAGACTGCGTAAGAACTTAATATAATTTTTCCCGGCTTGATTCATTTATCAATTGAATATGGATTAAGCTGGTTTTATTTTAAGCTCGCCAATTAAATTTATTAAATGAAAAAAATTCTCTTCATAATTCTAATTGTTTCATCATCGCTTTTTGCGCAAGCAAAACTTCTTATTTATATGGATCTGCAGCAAACTGATCATCTTAAAGCATATGGAATTACTTTCAATGCGCTGCAAGATGGAATTACTTCTGATTGGCTTCTTAACTACCGCGGCGGTTCTTTTATGTTCAATTACTCAGAACAACTTGCTATGCGTTGCAGATTAAAAGGTGTTGCCTTCCTAACTCTTTCAAATCAAGACGCTGTACAAATATATTCACTTGTACAAAGTGAAGATCAAAATATGGAAGTTGTACGGCTTGAGAAAGCGCCTAAAATTGCTGTTTATGTCCCGCCTGGATTCCAACCATGGGATGATGCTGTTATGCTAGCGCTAAACTATGCGGAAGTTAGTTATGATAAAATTTGGATTGAAGAAATTCTTCGCGGTGATCTTGAAAAATATGATTGGCTTCATTCTCATCACGAAGATTTTACGGGACAATATGGAAAATTTTATGCGTCATTCAGCGGTGCGCAATGGTACATTGAACAACAGATGCTCTACGAAAATGAAGCTAAGAAACTAGGATTCAAAAAAGTATCGGATATGGAAAAAGCTGTTGTTCAAACAATAAAAAATTATGTTTCTCAAGGCGGGTTCATGTTTGCTATGTGTTCTGCAACTGATTCATACGACATTTCTCTTGCGGCGATGAATGTTGATATTGTTGACCGGATGTACGATGGCGATCCTCCCGATCAGGATGTACAGAATAAACTTGATTTCTCTAACACATTTGCTTTCGAAAATTTTAAATTAGAGATGAATCCGCTTATCTATGAATACAGCGATATTGATATTCAACCGTTGGAAGTTGGAGACCAAAGAAATGATTACTTCACGTTATTCGATTTCTCGGCAAAATATGATCCTGTGCCAACAATGTTGACACAAAATCATTTGAATGTTATTCACGGGTTCATGGGTCAGACAACAATGTTCCGCAAAAAGTATATAAAAAATTCTGTCTATATTTTAGGTGAACGCGCAGGAGCAGATCAGATTAAATATATTCATGGAAATTACGGGCGCGGCACTTTTACATTTTACGGCGGGCACGATCCCGAAGATTATCAACATGCGGTAGGCGATCCGCCAACGGATTTGAGTTTGTTTAAGAATTCTCCCGGGTATAGATTAATTTTGAACAATATTTTATTCCCGGCAGCTAAAAAGAAAGTTCAAAAAACCTAAGCCTGGATGCGGGATGTTAGATTCTGGATACTGGATACAAGATACTGGATGCTGAATACAAGATACTGGATAATAGAAAAATTTATTGATAGACATAGCGCGACAAGTCGCAATTGTTGATGTTTGATGGGAAATGGGAAAAATTGTTCTAAAACATCTTGACACAAAAAGCAAAGAGTTAACCGACAATACTATAATGATATTTATTTCCAGTATCCAGAATCGAGTATCCAGTAACTAGAATCCAGAATCAAGTATCTGTAAACTGAATCCATCTTGTAAAATTTTCATCTAATGAGGTATTATGAAATATCTAAAATTTAAAAATAGCAGCGAGCAGGTTCCTATTGGTAAGTTGGTTTGTGTCGGACGTAATTATGCAGCTCATGCTAAAGAATTGGGAAATGATGTGCCGGAATTTCCTATTATCTTTTTAAAACCGGCATCAAATGTAATCTACTCCGGAGAATCTATAGTTCATCCGACTTATTCAAATGAATTACATCACGAAGTTGAACTTGTCCTTTATATCGGTGAAACAGTTAAGAATGCAAATAACGAACAAGCAGAGAATGCAATTCAAGGTTATACGATCGGTCTCGATATGACCCTGCGAGATCTGCAGATGGAGTTAAAGAAAAAAGGTGACCCGTGGACTCTTGCAAAATGTTTTGATACTGCGGCGGTTCTTACAGAGGTTGTATTAAAAAAAGATTATGAGTTACGCGGTGATGAAAACATTTCTCTTATGGTGAATGGAAATACAAAACAAAATTCATCAATTAAGAATATGATCTTCTCTCCGGTCGAAATAGTAAAATATATTTCCGCACGAATGACTCTTGAAAAAGGCGATCTGATTTTTACAGGAACGCCGGAGGGAGTTAGCAGAGTTATATCTGGAGATAAGATTGAAGCAAGTATTGAAAACGTTGGAACGATAACAACACAAGTTCTTAAATAAAGCGTAAATCCAAAATCGTAAATCATAAATCGAGGTAACAATGCCAATCTTTGAATACAAATGTAACGACTGCAATAAGAAATTTGAAGTGCTTCACAAATCATCTGCCAATCTTGAAGAAGTAATTTGTCCGGATTGCCAATCGAAGAATTATAAAAAACTTTTGTCCTCGTTCAGCGCATCAACAGGTTCGTCAAGTTTTGATAGCGGTCCATCCTGTTCTGACGGAAGCTGCGGTGTACCTTCTTATGGCGGAGGTTGTGCTAACGGAATGTGCGGATTGAATTAAATTCAATCTTTATTAAATGATAAGACAAATTTTATTTTATTAATATCATTTTTTTTATGTCAGAATATTTTCCGGCTTCAATTTTATAAATATAAACCCCGCTAGTCAGAGACATTCCATAGAACGTCTTTACATAATTACCCGCTTGTTGAAATTCATCAACAAGAGTTGCAACTTCATTTCCAAGTATATCAAACACCTTGAGCTTAACATAACTGTTTACTGCTAACCGCCAACTGATTGCAGTTGTTGGATTAAAAGGATTTGGATAATTCTGATAAAGTAAATATTCGGTTGGAATTTCTTTTTCATTATCACTCCCAACAGCAGTAAATCCATCCATAAGGCAACGAACACATTGCCCCCATATCTTAAGACCGCTGCCGCCGCTAATGTCTGCATCGCTACCACTCAAACCTATGATGCCCGCGTTATCAGTATACGATGTAGAACTCCAAAATCCTGTGTAATCCCCTAAGTTGTAGAAACCACCATCGTGCCAGCGATCACCCGAAAGCAACGCAGAAAAACCGCTTGTGTTTGTTCCAATACCTTGACCAGTACCTTGGTTTGTTGCTTTCAATACATTGCTATTAATTCTTAGGGTAGGGCCAATATAACTTACAGTTATATCAACAAGTGTTTGCAATTCTGCATCCGTTGGTATATGCCAGCCACTTGGACAGATACCTTGTACATTTCCAATAAATGCTGGATTTGGTAATGTACTGTTTGTTGCTCCATTTTTATATTGAACCACTTCTGCCCATTGGTATAAACCTCCGTATATTACACAATTGCTGGGGTTATTATCATAGCAATACTTTTCTATGGTTCCATTGTTTGTTTGGTTTTGATTTCCCTGCACCATTGTTCCTACATCGAGATTTTCTTTTAACCAACATTGAGTTCCTATTTGAACTGTGTTATATGTTTTACCAGCATACGAAACAGTTAGTGTCCCTAGACAAGGATTTTGTGAATAAACTAATGTCGATAAAACGAATAAAATAAAAATAATTGTCTTCATCTTATCCTCGGCTTTAAATTTATGAAAATCATCTATTCTCGAATAGTAGCAGAGATTCCTATCTTGTAATTTTTACATTAATTAAATAAGTTCTTCAGTTCATTAAAAGTCATCGGCTTGCCTATAATCTTCATGTCTCGATCTACCAAAAACATAGTCGGTGTTGCGTATATAAAATAATCTGCACTTGCTTTTCCGTCCCATCCTTTTAAATCCGAGACATTTATTAATGATGAACAATTTGAATTGATAAAGTTCTGCCAATCCTCCTTTTTTGAATCTAGAGAAACGGCAAGTACTTCAATTTTGTTTTCTCTTAGAGTTTTATAAAACTCATTCAGTTTTGGTAAAAGTTCTTTGCAGTGAGAACACCAGCTCGCATAAAACACAATTAATGTTTTCTCTGTAGTAATATTTTTTAATTCAATTTGCTTACCCGATAAATCAGAGATAATAATATTTGGAACAACATTTCCGATCTTCAAAAACTTGGCTTGGTCTATTCTTCTTTTTATTAATCCTTCGGTTTTTACATCAAGACAGAGATCGTCTTTTATTACATAGCTTTCAACTATATAATCCAATACTTTATCAAAACCGAACTTCTTAAATCCGTCAATCAGATATTCTACAATATGTTGATAAACAAGCTGGTTTACTCTTGCTTTGTTTAGAATTGAATCAACTGCAACCATAAATTCTTTTTCTAAAAGTTCAAGCGGCAATTGAGGGTTTCGAAAATATGTTAAGTACTCTATCGTTTTGTTTGAAAAGAGATCGGAATTAATCAACAAGGAGTTGTTGAAATCCACATTATCCAATGCGTGTGACTTCAAATATGCAAGCTGCTTGTCAAGTGGAATTGAAATATCCACAACCGGAAGCTGAGCTGATTTTATATACTTTGCAATAAAAGAATTAGGATTTGCTTGAGATGTTACGTTTATGAATTGTACATACTCGCTTTGTAATTCGTTGATACGGTTTTTTGTTCGGTTATAGTATTCATCATCTTTGGGATAGCGTACAAGAATTAGCTGAAGCAATTCTGTTTTGGTTTTGTATGCTTTGTTAAGTTTGATAAAAGAGTAATACAATTTATTGCTCTCAGAACTTACTACTTGCAGACTATCTAATACATTATTTGCATTCGTTTTTAATTCAACATCGTCTCCGTCATTTACAAAGTCTATCATCGTATTTTTATTGAATGTTAAACGGTAAAAACCGGCATGAAATTTTTGAGTATGCGGTTGATAAAAAATCTTTCCATCTTCATTCGAATCAACAGAATCAATCCTTGCTGTTTTTTCTCCACTTAAAGAGTAGATAATAACTTTACCTAATTTATAATTAGATAAATGAACAGTAATTGATTGGGCAAAAACTAATGATTGGAAAAAGAATAAAGATAAAATTGAAAAACAGAAAATCATTTTTTTATTCATAGTGAGTCCACATGCGTATTACTTTTACAGTCTTAAGTTTTTTGTAAATTTGATAAACAACCCTATGCTGAATATTAATCCGGCGTGAATAAGCGCCGGTTAGATCGCCTAAAAGTTTTTCATAAGGCGGAGGATTTTGAAGCGGTTCTTTTTCAAGAATTGATAAGATTATTTCTGCTTTTGGCCTTAATCCGGCATTATTTATTTTTTTTGCATCTTTTAACGCTTGCTTCGTAAATACTACTTTCCACTTTACCATACTATTTTATTTGAACTTTTACTAAGCGGTTCTTTCATTCCGGCAATTATTGATTCTCTCATGTTAGGTATGGATATTAGAAAAAGCGTCTCCTGAATTGCCCTCCAATCATCTTCTGAAACTAAAACAGCATTTCCTCTTTTACCGGTGATAATTATTGGCTCGCTGTTTTCAATTGTTTTATCTATTAATTGGTAGATGCTATTTCTTGCGAGTGTTGAATTTACTGTTCTCATAAAATCCTTTTCGTTTTATGCAAACGTACGCTTTTATGCACGCCTTGTCAATTTATTCTTATTTGTAACCTTGAAGGTCTTCGTTTGACCTTCAAGGTTTGAAGAGTGCACATTTGTCATTGCGATCCCAACAAAAAAAATATAGATTGCTTCTCCAAAAGGAGTCCTTCGTACATCCATACTTCGTATGGATTCGCAATGACAGCTTAGTCTTCGTTTGACCTTCAAGGTTTAAAGTCAAAAGAATATCCTGCACTGCGGATACTTTCTTCTTTATGGTCAAGAGCCATTTTTCGACCGTTTCATTAATTCTATTACCCATCATTTGTCTTTTTCCTGGTATTTGTTAAATTTACCAACGTAATAAAAATATTTACGATAAATTTTATATTATGATTGCAAGATTATTAGAAAAAGCAATAATTCAAGACCTATTTAAGGGAAAGTCAATAGTCCTTTACGGTGCAAGACAAGTTGGTAAAACCACACTTGTTCAAAATATCTTAAAAAATTTTGGTAAAGACGGACGCTATTTGAACTGTGAAATTTTATCTGTTGAACAAAGTTTAAAAGAGGCAGAGCCGGAAAAGTTGAAAGCATTTCTTGGTAACTATAAAATAATTGTTTTAGATGAAGCGCAAAATATTCCAAATACTGGAAAAATATTAAAAATAATAACGGATACACTAAAAGATGTACAAATAATTGCTACGGGTTCCTCAAGTTTTGATCTCGCAAATAAAACAGCCGAGCCAATGACCGGAAGAGTGATTCACTATACTTTATACCCTCTCTCTGTATTGGAAATAAAAGCAAATGAAGATTGGCTTAGTGTTGATTCCAAGCTGGAAAGACTTCTCCGTTTCGGTTTTTACCCCGAAGTATACACCTCGAATGATGAAGACGCGATTAATAAACTGCATGAACTTTCTTCAAGCTATTTATTCAAAGACTTGCTGAAATATGAGGGAATGAAAAAATCGAGTCTACTGAAAAATCTTATCGTGTCTTTGGCGTTACAGCTCGGTAATGAAGTAACATACAATGAATTGGCAACAAAACTTGGTGTTAGCAGTATTACAGTTCAAAAATATATTGATCTTCTTGAACAGAGTTTTGTTTTATTTAAGCTGAACTCTTTTTCGCGGAATATTCGTAAAGAACTGACAAAATCATTCAAGATTTATTTTTACGATAACGGAATCCGCAATGCATTAATAAATAATTTTAATCCGCTTTCATTACGTAACGATGTCGGAGCTTTGTGGGAAAATTTTTGTATCGCTGAAAGAATTAAGTCGAATTCTTATTCAAACAAAAAAGTGAACAGCTATTTTTGGCGTACATACGATCAAAAAGAAATTGATTATGTTGAAGAGACTGCCGGAACAATTACCGGTTATGAGCTTAAGTTTTCCGAAAAACAAAAAATGAAAGTTCCCAAAGGATTTTCGCAAACTTACAAAGCAGAAGTTTATAAAATTGATAAGAGTAATTACTGGAAGTTTGTGGAATTACTTTCTTAAGACAAGTCTGAGTAAAGAGGAAAAACAATCCAGGCAGTTTTTATATTAGAACCCTCTGAAAAATATGTTTTGTCACTTCGACCGAAGGGAGAAGTCTATGTATTTAGAAAGATTTCTCAGTCGCGGAGTTTATCCCGCATTGCGGGGCTCCATCGAAATGACATTTCAGAATTTTTCAGATGTCTCTATTAATTAAATATTGAAAAGTTTTCGATAAATTAAAAACCATTTCATAACTTTTTCAAATTTCTTCTAAAACATAAAATCGTTTCAATCTTTCTTCCGGTAATCAATTTTCACTGAGTAAATTATCTTAGTACATTGAGTATTGTTACTATGTCTCTTCTTTGAAGCGGAGCAAAGGAAGAAACATTTTAATTATCATTAAAAGAATATCCGGCACTGCGGATACTTTTTATATAAACCGGATTATTAGGATTTGGTTCAAAATATTTACGCAGACGTGCGATAAAATTATCAACTGTTCTTGTTTCAATTTCCGGATTGAGATGCCATACATTTTCCAGAAGTTCTTTTCTGGAAACAATCTTCCCTTTTCTTTCGATTAAATATTTTAATACCATTGCTTCTCGCTGCGTTAACGCAAACTTTTTTGATCCACTCGTGCAATTCAAATTTTCAAAATCAATTTTGTTACTACCAAATTGATATAACGGGGGTAACCCGGTAAACGATTGGTACCACATCTTTCGCTTTAACATTCCCTTTACACGAAGCAATAGTTCCTGCAGATTGAACGGTTTTGTTAAATAGTCATCCGCTCCTGCTTCAAGTCCTCTAACTTTATCTTCTGCAGTAGTTCTTGCTGTTAACATAAGAATCGGCATCTGAGGAGATTTAGCACGTATTTTTTTCGCTACTTCATAGCCATCAAAATACGGAAGCATAATATCAAGAATGATCAGATCATAAATCTTAGAATCAAAAAATTTCAATGCCTGCTTTCCATCTTTTGCGCAGTCAACAATATAACCCTCATCGGTTAAGTTATATTCAAGACCAACAGCCAGCGTCTCTTCATCTTCAACCAATAGGATCTTTGAATTCTTAAATGAATTATTCTCCATCTTGTTTTTCCAAATATTTCTGTTTTTTAGCAGTCTGCCTTAATAAAGAATTGATATAAAACTTTTTAGATGTTTGATATATAGGCAATTCAATTCTTATGCTCGTCCCTTTATCTTTTCCTTCACTGTAAGCAGAAACTTTTCCGCCATGCAGTTTAATTATTCCTTTCACCCAATATAAACCAAGTCCTGTGCCTTTAACATTAGGAATGTTCTTATTACTGATCCGCAAAAATTTATAAAATATTTTTTTCTGATCCTTCGCCGTTATACCAATACCCTTATCAATGAACTCTATCAAAATATGTTTTTGATGTGTAGACAACTTCACCAATATTTCAGCATCGCCCGATGAATATTTTTTTGCGTTGTCGGTTAAATTATCAAATACTATCTGCATGGAATCTTTATCAATCACGCAATTACACAAAGCGTTTCCTTCTATTTTTATATTTGTCTTGGGAATCCGGAATTGTTCAATTGAATTTTCTATTAATTGCCTAAATATGTTGTCTGCATTATATACTTGATAATTGTGCACAATTCTTTTTTGTTCCAAATGCGATAGTTCTAAAATTGAATTAATAAGTTTCTTCAGCCGGTTCGCATCACGAATCATCAAGGCATAAAATTCTTTTTGTTTTTCTTTAGGAACATCTTTGGTGTCTAAAGTTTCCAGATAAAGCTGAATAGACGCAAGAGGCGATTTTAATTCATGTGTTACATTTGCAATAAAATTATCATAAAGACGGGTAAGTTTCATCTGCACCGTAAGATTTCTAAAAAATAAAAACATAGCAACGGCAACACAAACTATTAAGAAGATGCCGAAAACAAAAACGCCAACATTTGGGCTGTCTAAAATTATTTTAGGGGAAAGTTTATCGCCAACCTGCTTAAAGATTAGATAATTGGAGACATACCAATAGATCCACAGTCCCAATAATCCCATCCATGCAATTTGTGCAAATACAAATGCGAGTATTAAAAATAAAAGAGAACAGCTTTTTTTCATTTAGTAATTCTGATTGTTAAAGAAAAAACAAATATGAATTTCATTCTTACACAAATATCTTCTATTAAAACCAATTGTCAAATATTTCTCCTCTGTTCTTTTACACTTCTTTTACAAAAATACAATAAAATATTCACCATAATGCTAATACAATAAAATGATCATGTTTAACTAGTTCAATGCGAGAAATTCCGTATTGCTTTTCTTCTTTTTAATCATTGTGAGGTTTATGATGAAGATATTATTAGTTTACCCGGAAACGCCATCAACGTTTTGGAGCTTTAAGGACGCATTAAAATTCGTTTCAAAAAAATCTGCCGAACCACCTTTAGGATTAATTACTGTAGCAGCAATGCTTCCCCAAAAGTGGGAGAAAAAATTGATAGATATGAACGTATCAAAGCTTGAAGATGCAGATCTACAATGGGCAGATTATGTCTTTATGAGCGCAATGAATGTTCATGCTCATTCAGTAAAAGAAATAGTCAGGCGATGCAATAAACTTGACGTTAAGATTGTCGCCGGTGGTCCTTTGTTTACAACTCAGCATCAAGATTTTTTAGGAATAGATCATTTCATTCTTAATGAAGCGGAAATTACTCTTCCACAATTCTTGAGTGATTTAGAAAAAGGTACACCAAAACATTTATATACTACAGATGAATTTCCGGATATATCACTGGCGCCCATGCCAATGTGGGAATTGCTGGATAGAAAAAAATATGCTTCTTTGAGTCTTCAATATTCAAGAGGATGCCCGTATGATTGTGAATTTTGCAGCATCACTATGTTAAATGGCAGAACACCCCGCACAAAAAGTAAAGAGCAATTCTTGAGTGAATTAAATAGATTGTATGAATCAGGTTACAGAGGCGATGTTTCTGTTGTTGATGATAATTTCATCGGCAATAAAAGAAAATTGAAGAAGGAAATTCTTCCCGCATTAATTGAATGGTTGAAGGAGAGAAAATATCCATTCCATTTTCTTACTGAAGTATCAATAAATCTTGCTGATGACGAAGAGTTGATGAATCTGATGGTAGAAGCCGCTTTTTACAGCATCTTTGTAGGTATCGAAACTCCAAACGATGCAAGTTTGACCGAATGCGGTAAAACTCAGAACCAGCGACGAGATTTAATACTGTCGGTCAAAAAACTGCAGCGACATGGCATGGTAGTTTCAGCGGGATTTATAATAGGTTTCGACCATGACCCGCCGGACATATTTACCCAGCAAATTAATTTTATCCGTAAAAGCGGAATTGCTGCCGCTATGGTTGGATTATTAAATGCGCCGAGCGGAACACATTTATTTAACCGTCTGAAAAAAGAAAATAGATTATTGGATGGATGGAGCGGAAACAACATGGATGGCGCGACCAATTTCATTCCCAAGATGAACTATCGTGATCTCATTGCCGGATATTCAAAAATTATTCGTACAATCTATTCACCTCAAGAATATTACAAACGTGTAAAGGTATTCCTAAACGAATACACTGTTCCTTCGTGGAAATCACAGATGCTGACTTTTA
>Ga0265292_1001086_pt1 | contig 26594 bp, 25 predicted proteins | sample Munlanlewell296A_FD_189080 | JGI IMG/M metagenome (GOLD analysis project Ga0265292, IMG submission 189080) | Leachate microbial communities from a municipal landfill in Southern Ontario, Canada - Leachate well 296A | ecosystem: Engineered > Solid waste > Landfill > Unclassified | place: Canada... | reverse complement strand
GAAGGCGGGGACCCCTTGACGCTACACGAAACCGTCCGGCGGGGACCTCAACGCTTTAAACCATGAACCCAACCGCTGAAATTATCACCATCGGTGATGAAATACTAATCGGCCAGATAATCGATACCAACTCGGCCTGGATTGGCGACCGGATGTCAATGATTGGCATTCCGGTAAAGAGAATTATCTCTATTTCCGATAGTCGCGATGAAATTCGGTTAGCTCTGGCAGATTCCATGAGCCGTGCCGATGTGGTACTTATAACCGGAGGACTCGGCCCTACCAATGACGACCGTACCAAATCAATTTTGGCAGAATTTTTCAATTCTGAACTTATTGAGGATAAGACGGTTCTTGAAGATATTCTTAAGCTGCTGAAAATAAGGCATGTACCTGTTTCTTCTCTAAACCGTGCGCAGGCGCAAGTGCCGCATAACTGTCGTGTTATCCGGAACCCGCAGGGAACCGCACCGTGTATGTGGTTTGAAAAAGATGGAAAGGTGGTGATTTCGATGCCGGGAGTGCCGTACGAAATGATATCCATCATGGAGACGTCTGTTTTATCATTACTGAAAACCCATTTTAAAACGCCGGCGATTCTTCATAAAACAATCATGACCACCGGAGTTCCGGAATCAAAATTGTCGACCATGCTGGATGACTGGGAGATGGCACTTCCCGGAAACTTTTCACTTGCTTATCTTCCATCACCGGGTATGGTCAGGCTAAGAATCAGTGGTACTGGGGATAACAGGATTGGGCTGGTAACAAAAATGTCTGATTTAACCGAATCATTGGTAGCGATAGTAAAAGATTATCATTTTGGATATGACGAGATCTCGCTCGAAGAGAAGATCGGCCAAATGTTATCGGAAAGTCATCTATCGATTGCTACGGCCGAGAGTTGCACGGGAGGCAGCATTGCAAGGCTGGTCACCCGGATACCCGGAAGTTCCGCGTATTACAAAGGCAGTATTGTTGCCTACGCCAATGAAATTAAGGTGAAATATCTGGATGTCCCGGAACTCATGCTGAACCAGTATGGTGCCGTGAGTCAACAAGTGGTTGAGCAGATGGCAAAAAGTTGCCTGTTACATTTTGATACCGATTTTTCCGTGGCCACTTCAGGCATAGCCGGTCCCGATGGAGGAACTATTTCCAAGCCTGTGGGCACCACCTGGATTGCCGTTGCCAGCCGCAAAGGTGTTTTTTCGCAATGTTTTCAATTTGGGGAACACCGTGAGCGTAATATAGTTAAGGCTTCTTTGGCTGCCTTGAATATGCTTCGGATTGAGGTTTTGAAAGAAACAATATCTAAGTAAACCTTCTTTAAACATCGATTGGTTAATAAGATCAGGCCATTTTTTTACTCAATCTCTTGAATATTTGAATAAAATTGCCGTAATTTGCGATCCAAAATTCAAAGAGCATGTCGAAGATGTGTCAGATAACCGGTAAGAAAATGATGGTGGGCAACCATGTGTCCCACTCTAACCGGAGAGTAAAGAGGCGTTTTTATCCGAATCTGTTTACCCGGAAGTTTTGGCTGCCGGAAGAAAACCGCTGGATAACGCTGAAAGTGTCAGCCAATGGTATTCGTACCATTACTAAAAATGGTCTGGCAGCTTGTCTCAAAAAAGCCAAAGATGAAGGTTTGATCACCAAATATTAAGAGGAGCAGTTAAAAATGGGGAAAAAAGCTAAAGGCAATCGGATTCAGGTGATCCTTGAATGCACCGAACATAAAACCTCAGGTCAACCAGGTACTTCACGTTACATAACCACCAAGAACCGGAAAAATACCCCGGATCGCATGGAGTTTCGGAAGTACAATCCAATTCTTCAGAAAGTAACCGTTCACCGGGAAATTAAATAGATCAGAATATGGCAAAGAAAGTTGTTGCTACCATGCAGACCGGCAAAGGAAGACACTATGCCAGGGTTATCAAAATGGTGAAGTCACCGAAAACCGGAGCCTATTCTTTTAAGGAAGAAATGGTTCATAACGATCACGTCATAGACTATTTCAACCAGAAGTAGTCTGTACCTGTTGTTTCATGGGCATATTCAGTTGGTTGTCGGCAGATAAGAAAAAGAACCTCGATCAGGGCCTTGCCCAAACCAAGGAGAGTGTTCTCAAGAAACTGACCCGCGCTATTGCCGGAAAGAACAAGGTTGATGATGAGGTGCTGGATAACCTCGAAGAGGTACTGATTTCCTCTGATGTAGGTGTAAGCACAACCGTCAGGATTATTGAGCGCATCCAAAAGCGGGCCTCGCGTGACAAATACATGAGCACCGATGAGTTGAACCGCATACTTAAAGAAGAGATCGGTTCACTCTTATCGGAAAATAATCCCGGGGATCAGGAGGATTTTCCATTTCCGGAAACTGGCGGCCCCTATGTTATTATGGTTGTAGGAGTTAATGGTGTTGGAAAAACCACAACGATCGGAAAACTGGCTTACCAATATAAAAGCAGGGGTAAAAAGGTCCTTCTTGGAGCAGCCGATACTTTCCGGGCAGCTGCAATCGAGCAACTGGAAATTTGGGCTCAACGTGCCGGCGTTTCATTGATCAAGCAGAAAATGGGAGCGGATCCGGCATCGGTTGCATTCGACACCCTACGTTCAGCTGTTGCACAGCAATCTGATGTGGTGATCATCGATACGGCAGGAAGGCTCCACAACAAGATCAACCTGATGAACGAGCTTACCAAAATTCGCAGCGTGATGAAAAAGGTGATCCCCGATGCACCCCATGAAGTGCTTTTGGTGCTTGATGGATCTACCGGTCAGAACGCTTTCGAACAGGCTAAACAATTCACTGCAGCAACCGAAGTCACAGCCCTGGCCCTTACCAAACTTGATGGAACGGCTAAAGGCGGTGTAGTAATCGGTATCAGCGATCAATTTAAAATACCAGTCAGATATATTGGTATTGGCGAGAAAATAGAAGACCTTCAGGTTTTTAACAAAACCGCGTTCATCGATTCCCTCTTTGGGCCAGATGCTTCTTAATTACTGATAACCGCTTGATAGACGCAAATATGCGTCCCTACAATATAAATCATTCTCGTGCGCGTTGACATCATTAATCTCGGCTGCTCAAAAAACCTCGTGGATTCAGAAAAACTCCTGAGCCAATTGCGTGCACAGGGAATAAAAACCAGGCTTGATCCCGATCGTGTGAATGCTGATGTTCTGATTATCAATACATGCGGTTTTATCCTCGATGCCAAAGAAGAATCAGTCAATACAATCCTCGAATCCATCGAGGCTAAAAAGAACGGCCAGATCACGAAGATCTATGCAATGGGTTGCCTGATACAGCGTTACCGAAATGAATTGGTGCCTGAAATGCCTGAAGTGGATGCCTGGTTTGGTGTTGAGCAAATCCCTGAAATTGTTACTTCCCTTAATTTGGCTTTTAATCCGGAAATCCTTAATCAACGCATTTCATCGACTCCTTCGCATTATGCCTATCTGAAGATATCGGAAGGTTGCAGCCGTAATTGCTCATTTTGTGCCATCCCCGATATCAGGGGAAAACATGTGTCCAGAAAAATGGAAGATATTCTGCAGGAAGCATCCTGGCTGGCTAATAGAGGGGTAAAAGAACTGCTCCTTATCGCACAGGATCTTTCCTATTATGGACGTGATCTGTACCGGAAGAGCATGCTGGTGCCCCTGTTGACCAGCCTGTCTGCCATTGAAGGTATCTCCTGGATAAGGCTGCATTATGCCTATCCCGAAAGTTTTCCTTCAGGACTGCTCGATCTGATGCAGTTGAACGATAAGATTTGTAACTACCTGGATATTCCCTTTCAGCATATCAGCGACAGAATGCTGAAGATGATGAACCGGGGCTATAGCAAGGCTGACACTTACAAACTGATCCGCGAAATCCGGGATAAAATACCGGATGCAGCTATCCGGACCACCTTCCTTGTTGGACATCCCGGAGAAACCGAGGTGGATTTTATAGAACTGCTGGATTTTGTGAGAGAAGCCAGATTTGAACGGCTGGGAGTTTTTACCTATTCGCCGGAAGAAGGAACGCGATCAGGCGACCTGTTCCCCGATGATGTTCCGGAAGAGATCAAACAGGAAAGATATTCCCGGATCATGGAATTACAACAGCAGATTTCAGCAGATCTTAATCATTCGCGCATCGGACAGGAATTCCAGGTAATTATTGACCGTGTTGATGGTGAGTTTCATGTGGGACGTTCATGGTATGATTCACCTGAGGTCGATCAGGAAATTCTGATCCCGTTATCATCCGGCAAAGCTAATCCCGGTGAATTTCATCAGGTCAGAATCACAAAAGCTGATGATTACGATCTTTATGCAGATCTTATCCTATCTTAACGTCTTAAAGTCTTCTTGTCTTAACGTCTTATAGTCTTAAAGTCTTTTCCCTATGTATGCCTGCGACATCCACCAACGTATCCGTTACGGTGAAACTGACCAAATGGGATACGTCTACTATGGCCGCTATGCGGAGTTTTATGAAATTGGACGAACCGAATTATTCAGGGTACTTGGAATGACTTACCGTGACCTGGAATCCCGGGGAATCCTTTTGCCGGTTGTCAGGATGGTCGCAAAATATTACAGGCCGGCTGCCTATGATGAATTGATTACCATCCGTACGATATTACGTTCAATTCCAACAGCCAGGATTACCTTTTTCTATGAAATTTACAATGAAGCTGGTGATTTGATTAATGAAGCTGAGTGTCAGCTTGTTTTTACCGATTCTGGAAGCAGAAAGCCTGTGCGGCCTCCTAAAGATCTGCTTGACGCTTTAGAACCTTTTTTTGCCAAAACATGAAAAAGATTGCAATTGTTTCTCTGCTGATCATTTTTTCACTTTCCTTGCAGGCACAGCGTTATACCATCAGGGGAACTGTGGAAGATAACCTGACCGGGGAAAAACTGATCAGCTCCAATGTATATGATGCCACGTCACTCAAAGGGATCACTACCAACGCGTTTGGTTTCTATAGCCTTACACTTCCGGCAGGGATAGTTAAACTGACTGTCTCCTATATCGGGTACCAAACGGTTGTTCTGGATATTAATCTTCGCCGGGATACCCTGTTAAATATTCGACTCTCGCCGATTATCAATCTGGATGAAGTTGTTATTTCGGCAGAAAGGGCCAAATCGGCTGTTTTAAGCACCCAGATGAGTATGACGGAATTAAGTGCGAAATCCATCAAAAGTCTGCCCATGCTGCTCGGTGAAGTCGATGTTTTGAAAGCTTTGCAGCTGTTACCTGGTGTGAAGGGTGGAAACGAAGGTACAAGCGGAATTTACGTGAGGGGTGGGGGACCTGATCAAAACCTTATTTTGCTCGATGGAGTGCCGGTTTATAATGCAAACCACTTATTTGGCTTTTTCTCCGTGTTTAACCCCGATGCTATCCAAAGCGTACAACTCATAACCGGTGGATTTCCTGCCCGTTATGGTGGCCGTCTATCCTCAGTTCTGGATATTCGCATGCGTGATGGTAACAATAAGAAATTCAGTGCGGAAGGCAGCGTCGGTATTATTTCCAGCAAGCTTACCATTGAAGGCCCCATCATTAAGGATAAAACGTCTTTTATTGTATCAGGCCGGCGAACTTACATAGATGTGCTTGCACAGCCGTTAATTAAACTGCAGGCAAAGAGCAGCAATAGTAATATCAACGCCGGGTATTATTTCTACGATCTGAATGCAAAGATCAACCATAAGTTCTCTGATAAAAGCCGACTATTCCTAAGTGCTTATTCTGGTCGTGATAAGGCCTATTTTCGCACCGTGGAAAAGGGAGATAAGCAGGGTGAAAGCTATCGATCGGAAGCTGATGCAGGACTTGGCTGGGGCAACCTGACCGCAGCAATGCGCTGGAATTATGTCATCACACCTAAGTTATTCAGCAATACTATTATAACCTATAGCCGCTATAATTTCATAACGTCTATGATGAATCAGCAGGTTGATAATGATACCCTTACAAATAAGTTTCAATATATATACGATTCGGGAATCATTGACTGGGCCGGGAAAATTGATTTTGAATACCTCCCCGATCCAAACCATACCATCCGTTTCGGTTATAATCAGATTTACCACACCTTCAAACCTGGTGTGAGTGTATTGTCAATGCAGGGTGAGAATAACATCGGAATTGATACAACTTTCGGAAATAAAGACATTTACGCGCATGAAGGTGCTGTGTTTGTTGAAGACGACTGGAATATTTCTCCCCGGCTGAAAGCCAATATCGGCCTTCATTTTTCCGGCTTTATAGTACAGGATTCAACCTATACCTCTTTGCAGCCCAGGATCTCTGCAAGGTTTCTGGTGAATGAAAAGGTTTCGATGAAGGCCGCCTTTACCACGATGAGCCAGTACATCCATCTCCTGACCAACTCAACCATCGGGCTCCCAACCGATTTATGGCTGCCTGCCACGGAAAAAATCAAACCCGAAAGCGCGGTTCAATATGCTGTTGGGGTGGTTTATGAGCCCGCTGACGGCATTGAGATCAGTGTGGAAGGTTATTATAAATCGATGAAAAACCTGATCGAATACAAAGAGGGTGCAAGTTTCTTTTCCTTCACAGATGATTGGCAGGATAAAATCGAAATCGGGGAAGGCCGGGCTTATGGTGTTGAAATCCTCGCCAGAAAACAGGTGGGAAAAACTTCCGGATGGATCGGGTACACCCTTTCCTGGAGTGAGCGGAAATTCGAAAATATCAGTTTCGGTGAATGGTTCCCTTACCGCTACGATCGCCGTCATGATGTGTCTTTTGTTCTGAACCAGAAAATTACCGATAATATTGATTTAGGGGTAACCTGGGTTTATGGCACCGGGAATGCAGTCACCCTTCCTCTTGAAAAATACGCGTCATTATCAAGTTTTTGGTATGATTATCAGTATTTTAACGGGATCGAGGCTTTTGAAAACCGAAATTCCTACCGGATGCCGGCCTACCATCGGCTCGATATCGGCATCAATTTTAATAAAGATACAAAATGGGGCGAGAGAGTTTGGTCAATAGGTGCTTATAATGTCTATAACCGCAAGAATCCTTTCTATCTCCAATTCGATCAGGAATATGGGGCCAACGGATCTTCTAAAATGGTTCTGAAGCAATACTCTCTGTTCCCGATTATTCCGTCGATCAGTTACAGCTTTATGATTAAGTAATCATGCAAAAATACAAAACCCGATACCGACTGCAGTTGGCCGCAATTATGGCAGTTTTTGGATTAGCGTCCTGCGAAAAGATCATCGATATTTCTATCCCGGATAAAGAACGGAAAATTGTGGTTAATGGATTGATCAGTCCAGATAAACCCGTTAGGATAAACCTTAGCAGGAGCTTATCGGTGCTCGAGCCCGACAGCCTTATTCTCATTAAAGGTGCTGATGTCAATTTGTTTAGTGGCTCTAATCTGATCGGAAAACTCCTGGAAGATACAGGAGGATTCTATTATCTGCCGGATTTCAAACCACAGGTTGGAGAAACATATCGCTTAACCGCTGCATACGATGATCTGAAACCGGTTGAGGCTACTGCAATCATACCGCCGCCGGTTCCCTTCATCTCTGTTGATACTGCAACACTTACAGGCGAATGGGGGCAGCAGGAACTTCGTGTCTCTGTAAAATTCAACGACCCTGCCGGAGTAAAAAATATTTACGGATTTGGTGTTGACGTTACCTACAAAGAGTTTGATTATGGCACCATGACGTGGACTGGGAAAAAATTGTCCCATCCTGCATACCTTTCCGGTAATTTAGATCGGTTTCTGAAGGATGAATCCCATAATTTCGGAGGCAAGCTCTATTTCGAGGATTTCCTGTTTGACGGGCTAATGAAGACTGTTGAATTCGGCCTCTCGGACTATTCTTTTTTTGAGTCTGATACGATCTGGCTGGATGTTAAAATGGAACAGATTGATCCGTCTTATTATCTCTATGCACTGAGCAATGAAGCCTATCAGCAGGCACATGGAAATCCATTCTCCGAACCGGTTCAGGTTTATACGAATGTTAACGGCGGTTTCGGTATTTTCTCAGGTTCGTCATCCGCCAGTTTTTCGATAATTACCCGCGGGATGAGGAAATTCGAGTAAAATGTTAATTTCAATGTAACAAGAACCGGCCTGATTCGTCTATGAGATGATGACAGCACAAGAATTCAACGAGAAAGTAGTTCCATTGAACCGGCAGCTTTACCGGTACGCTTTCCGTTACCTGGGGAACCAGGAGGATTCAAAAGATGCTGTTCAGGATGTCTTTGTCAAACTTTGGAACTTAAGATCCGAACTTGTCACGGTCAATAGTATCGAGGCATTTTCAATCAGGGTAATGCGAAATTATTGTCTAGACAGGATTAAGCTGAGAAAAACGGTCAGCCTGGATGTGCAGGAGTATTTTAGCAACCGGCCAGGAAATGAACCTGCACCCGACCGCCACCTCGAAGTAAATAATTCTGTTGATATTGTCCGAAATGCCATTACAGAGATGCAGGAACCTCAGCGATCTGTAGTGCGGATGAGAGATATTGAGGGTTATTCAAATGAGGAAATAGCAGAAGCTCTGGGTATTGCGGATGGAACAGTTCGCGTAATTTTGTCACGGGGAAGGAATAAGATCAGGCAAATCCTGGCTAAAATGTATGGATATGAAAACGAACGAAGTAAAAATCTTATTGCAGAAATACTATGACGGATTGACTTCCTCCAGGGAAGAATCCGATCTTGAAGAGTATTTTCTGAATGGTCAGGTTGATCCGGAATTTGAGGCCGATAAACTTCATTTCCTGGCTGTTGCAGCTATGAGAGACGAAGAACTACCTGTACCTGACGATTTGGAGGCTTCTGTCATAAATACACTGAAAGAGGCACAAAAAGATCAGGTGCACGGCAACCGGAGGATTATGTATTTAGCTTTCAGCATTGCAGCAGGTCTGCTCCTGATGGTTTCAACCTTCCTTTTCCTTTCCAGGCAGGATGAAACGCAGTATATCAGTGATCCGAAAATTGCGTACGCTGAATCACGTGAGGCACTCGAAATGGTTTCGAAATATTTTAATGAAGGTACCTCCCAATTATCAGGCCTGAGCAGGATCAACCAGGCGATGGAGCCTCTCCAGAAATTGAACTCATTGGATCAAACCGCAAAAAGGTTGTCAATATTGGGAAAATTGCAAAATCAAAAATAAATCAACAACCATGAAAAGATATTTCATCCTGATAATGTTGTTCTGTGTGACTGCGAGCCTTTCTGCGCAGAATAAGGCTATTGAACAACTATTTCAGAAATATTCCAATAAGGAAGGATTCACCTCTGTCGTCATTACCAAAAACATGTTTCAGCTTTTTGCCAATGTTGATAACCCAACAAATGATGATTTTCTGAGAACTGTTAAGAATCTGGATTTCATAAAAATACTATCCATTAAAGGGGAGAACGACAGCAAAGCATTTTACCAGGAAATTCAATCAGCAATCCCTGAAAAGGACTATAAAGAATTAATGACCATCAAGGAGACCGACAATCAGGTTAAATTCCTCACCCTTGAGAAGGACGGGGTTATCAAAGAGCTGATTATGATCAGCGGCGGAAAGGAAGAGAGCACGATGATCTGGATAGCAGGAATTATTGACATGAAGACTGTGGCTAAAATCGCTCAGGGAATGCAGATCAATGGTATGGAAAACCTCGAGAAGGCCGGTAAGAAGGAATAAAAATCGTAGGGACGCATATTTGCGTCCATGTCATCGCCTCCGGTGATGCCGTTGTGAATGATGGGGAAATAGACGCAAATATGCGTCTCTACAATCCCGGGGTTTTCTATTTTTGTGGTGTGAAAAGAATTTCATCAACAACATTTCACCGATTATTCCTATTGGTGCTCCTGGTTTTATCGATCCAAGGGCACGCGCAATATTATTCCATGGGTTCCGACCCTTCGGCAATTAAATGGAACCAAACAAAAGTTCACGGATTCAATCTGGTTTATCCGAAAAAGGAGCTCCGGCTGGCTGGAAAGTTCAGCGGAATTTTAAATGACATTGTGGATCCCGTAACTGCTTCCATGCAGTCAACTATCAGGAAAATGCCGGTTATCATGCATCCCTATGCTGCTTTTTCTAATGGTAGTTCCATATTGGCACCCCGTCGCATTGAACTTTATCCAAAACAGCCCATTACCTTGGAAACCAATGATTTTGCTCCACAGTTGATCATTCATGAAGTCAGGCACTTTGCACAAATGGAAAGATTGAATGCCGGGATAACCAGGGTTGCAGGTTATATTCTGGGTGAGCAGGCACAATCCTTAGTCCTCGGGCTGCATGTTCCGAAATGGCTGTTGGAAGGCGATGCGGTTTTGACTGAAACCTTGTTGAGTTATGCCGGACGGGGCAGAATAGCCGGTTTTATTCAGCCTTTAAGATCAAGGCTGGTAGATAATAAAGACCTTTCCTGGGACCGGGTTCTATTTGGCTCCTACAATGAAATTCTGCCGAATGAGTACCTCTTTGGTTATTTCCTGACGGCCCGGGGCAGAATGTTAACAGATCCGCTTATCTGGTCAGATGCTCTCGGGCAAATTGGAAGAAATCCTTTTAGCATTAAGGGCCTTTCCGGTTTAACACGACCGAAAACGGGATTCAGGTTTTCTAAACTATACGTGGAAACCATGGAATGGCTGCGTGACTTCTGGACTGATCCTTCCCTGGCAGTTAAAACTCCGGATAGCCTTTTCACCATTACAAAGGATTCCCTTAAATTTCTGAATTATTATTGGCCACAACAATTTAGTAACCATGAAGTTATATGTTTGAAAAAATCATTCGGGGATTTACCAGCATTCGTCCTTATTGATTCATCAGCGGATGAAAGAATAATTGCACGGCCCGGATCCATTGAAGATGCCGGGTTTTCATATCACCTGGGAAAACTGGTATGGACCGAATTGATCCAGGATCCAAGATGGGAGAACCGGTCATGGTCAGAAATGTTTTCTTACAATTTAAAAACCGGTCGAAAAACCAGATTAACCTACGGTCAAAGATTCTTTTCTCCGGTTTTCAGTCCTGCCGGGGACCGCATTGCCGTAATTGATGAGCAGGCGGATGGCTCATCTTACCTGCGAATCATAGATCCTTTGGATGGCAAGGTAATCAGATCGATGCCGGAAGCCAGGAATAACCATTTCAGCTATCTATGCTGGGGCAACGGATCGGAGGAACTGTTTGCCATCACTACCGGTTCAGAGGGCAGAAAACTGATTCGTATCGACTTCAGGGAAATGATGCAGGAGATTATTCTGGATGCGGGATACGCAGATATTGCCTGCCCGGCTGCTTTCGGCGGCTGGATCTATTTCTCCGGTCCGGCAGGGGCTACGCAGGGGCTATACCGGGTTAACCGCAATACTCATGTTCCCGAAATTGTTTTCGGTCATCCTCATGGGATTAACTATTTAAATACCCAGGGTCAGAACCTATTTCTATCTGTTTATTCTGCAAATGGTTACCGGCCTGCCAAAGTCGCCTTCAGCTCCTTGCGAGGTAAAACAGTTTATCGTATCGATCATCTTATTGAGCCTGTTACAGCGATCATTCAACGGGCTACAGGAGAATTTCCAGTGATCTATTCCGATACTATTCAGACAGTTGCAATCAAACAGTACAACAAGATCACTCATCTCCTCAGACTCCACTCCTGGTCTCCCTTGTTTCTTAATCCGGATTCCTATCAAATTAGCCCCGGAGTGGTTCTGATGTCCCAAAATGATCTGAGCACACTGACCTGTTGGGCTGGATATCAATATAATAAAACAGACTTGTCCCACAATCTGTTAGGATCATTACGCTATACCGGTCTTTACCCTGTGCTGGAAATGGATTATAGCAGAAAATACCGGAACCCTGATCCTGAGTCCGATTCAACAGGTAAATTTCCTGGTGCATACTGGCAGTTTTTACGTTTAGGGTCGGGTATACCGCTGAACTTCTCTTCCGGGGCCTGGAGCCGGAAAATTCAACCGACTCTTTTCTTCGAGCAGGTCAGCTATTTGTTGGACCGCGATTCTGAATACAATAATTCTGCATGGATGGCGGGATTCTCCTTTTCATCTGCTCTTCTGCGAAAAACCAGCTACCGTGATTTGTTTCCAAAGTGGGGGGTATCGATGAATTTCAGCTATTTTAAAGCATTCAGTCTGGCAAAGCGGGGTAACAATATGACGGGTAGAATCATACTGTATTTGCCCGGCTTACTGCCCAATAGCAGCCTAAGGATACTGAATTCTGCAAGTTTATTGACCTTTGATCAGTTTTTAAACTCCATACAGGATTTTCCCAGGGGCCAGGTTGTTTATCAGGCGCGTGACAGGTACAACTTGAAAATTGATTATTCTTTCCCGATTTCATATCCGGATTACCATCTCAGTTGGCTGATCTACATAAATAGAATAAAAGCCGATCTGTTCTTCGATGCCGGTACACAGTTATATGTTACAAATTGGTTTATGTCGACGGGGCTGGACCTGACTTTCGACTATCATCTGTTTCGTTCAGGACTTCAGCTGGAATCAGGAATCAGAATGATGTATTTTCCGACAACGCGGAAAACCGGTGCAGAATTTTTATTTGCCTTTTCAGTTAACTGATCAGCCTCTTTTCATCTCAATCAGGGTAATCTCAGGCCAGATTCCGACACGGCCGGGGAATGCCAGGTAACCCAAACCCCGGTTTACATAGAGATATTGGTTGTCTGATTTATAGAGCCCCGCCCAGTATTTGTAAATTAACTGAACCGGACTGATCTTAAAATTGCCGATTTCCAATCCAAATTGAAATCCATGGGTATGCCCCGCAAGAGTTAGCGGAATCTGTGTTTTTTCGTTTACTTGCTTTACCCAGTGGTCAGGGTTATGTGACATCAGGATCACAAAGGCATCTTCCGGAATCCCTGTCATGGCTTTGTTGAGATCGCCATATTGTTTAAACGGCGGGAGACCCCAGTTTTCCACCCCGGCCAGATAAATTCGTTCATTATTTCTTTCAATGGCTACATTTTCATTACGAAGAACCCGGAAACCCATTTCTTCTTCCTGTTTGAGGATGGCATCGAGATTGGCCTTTTTGGCAGCCTTGGTAGGCCATGAAGAGTAGTCCCCGTAATCGTGGTTACCAAGAATTGCATATTTTCCCATCGGAGCATTCATCCTCGACCACATGGAGGTCCAACCCTCCATCTCAGATGCAAAATTATTGACCATATCTCCTGTGAACAGCAGCAGATCCGGCTTTATGTCATCGATAATGCTGACCACTTCTTCGAGCTTTTCAGAGTTACCATAAAAACCTCCAAGATGTGCATCGGAAAGTTGAACAATCCGCAATCCGTGAAAGGCTTCCGGAAGGTTTGGAAATTTGATTTCTGAGTGATGAACCGTAAATCGAAAACGTCCCCAGCCAACTCCGTGGAGAACTCCGAGAAATGGCAATGCGGCAACAATTACTCCGGTTTTCCGGATAAAATCGCGACGGCTAACCATGGAATCCATCGGTGGTGGCGGTTCTTTATAATTCCGTTTGCGGGTTAATCTCAGGACCCCATTTTTCAGATCTTCAAGACCTTCAAAAATGATATAAAACAACTTGAAAACGAAAAATGCGAGGAAGACGGCATTGAACCAGATTAACCGCTGATACCGGGCAGTATCTTCCGGTGATTTCTGATAATTCAGATAAAACAGGATAAACAGAGCAATCAAGCTTAATGAAAGCGTCAGGTAAACCACAGATGCTCTTATTCGGGATTTTTGGGACCTTCTTTTGACCAGACCCATTAATCCCTTGTAGGTATACAGGTCTATCAGGAGGAGAATGGGAATGATCAGGATAATGGATTGAAATGAACGCATTTAGTAACCCGGGTTATGGAACATTATGTACAGAAAATCCGTAGTAAAACAATATAAGCCCTTCTTTGTTTCGGGGTGCAAAATTAGTTGTTTAATCTGAATTCCAATAGAATTCGCAATTCTAATAATTATGGAAAACTTACTAATCAAGTATTTTGAAGCCCGGATCAAAAATGAAACTGAAAATAAGGAGCCGGGGCCGGTGATTACCATTTCGAGGGAATATGGATGTCCTTCTAAAATTCTCGCAGAAATTTTGGTGGAAAAACTCAGGTTGCTGGATCAGGAAACCTCGTTGCATCCTTATCGATGGAAATGGATTAGCCGTGAATTGTTGGAGGAATCTGCCAAGGATCTGAAAGTCGATCCCAAGCACATCAACCATATTTTTGATTATCAGGAGAGGTCGATAATTGATGATATCCTGGCATCTACCCGAAAGGATGGCAGTTATAAGTCGGATCATGCGATTAAGAAATCTGTCGGAAAAGTTATTCGTTCCATGGGTGAACGCGGGCATGTTGTCATTGTTGGCCGTGCCGGAGTCGCGTTGAACAGGGATATCAAAAAATCACTGCATATACGCCTCATGGCACCGCTGGAATGGAGGATTAACAGGACCATGCAAACGCAGAATCTGCCCAAGGACAAGGCTTTGGAAATGATAACCAGTAAGGACGCAAACCGTAAAAGATTTCTGGAATATTACCTGGGACAAAAATTCCAGATCCAGATTTTCGATGTAGTGTATAACTGCGCCTATCTCACCCTGGAAGAGATTGCAGATTCAATAGTGTATTCGGCAGGGCAGCGAAAAATGATCTGAAATTAAATCCTCTCAACACTGTTTTCCGGAATCCAGGCTTCATTGCCATCCGCCAGCCTGATCCTGATCCAGGAGCCTACCCGGTCAGTTATTTTTACTTTAACCCCCTCATGAATCACAAATAAGTCGGTTCCGCCTTGGTCTGGCGAACTCTTTGCCGTTAATGAGGATGAAAAAACAATCGCTGAATCAGAATGTACCGATTGTTTGTTCTGTATACTTCCCAACAGCAATGAAAATGCCAGGATAATGATCAGCAATGCTCCCCCGGAAAGCATCAGCTTCCTAAATCTGAATCCCCTGGTCACATAGACGAAAATGACCACGGATAATAGCAGGATAAATGCAATCAGGCTAATATAGCCCCAGGCATCAGCTTTAATTATTCCGGCGAAGGTGCGGATCCATTTCCTGAAAAAGAATTCATTTACAGGATTGATTTTATCGACCACCAGCCGGTTGGCCAGATCGAGATTGAACTGGATATCCACATCTTTCGGATTCAGGATCAAAGCTTTCTCATAGTACAGGATAGCCGATGGAATCTGGCCAAGCTTGTAAAACGTATTCCCCAGATTGTAATACAATTCCACAGATTCAAATCCTGAATTGACTATTTTCTGATATTCCTCCCTGGCAGAGGAATATTCTCCGTTCAGGTAGAGCAGGTTGGCTTTGTCAAATACCATCTGCTCCACCTTGGTTTGTCCGGCAACCGGAAGCCAGACGAGTAAAGAGAAAACCAGGCCGATCAGTATTTTCTTAATCATGATTACCTCCGATAGGTTTTTTCTATACTAACAATAACTTGTTCCGAGCGGGTCAAAAGCTGGTGCAGGTCACCTTCGCCAGTTCCCGGTGCAAATCGCAAAAACTCTGCATTGTCAATGGTCTCAATAAAGTTTTTGATCGTTTCCTCTTCAACACCGCGATTCACCAGGAGGTCGCGGATATTATCGCGGTTCAGATTCGAAAAATTAATATTGAATTTATCACTGACATAGCCCCAGAGTGCTTTTGTCAAGGCTTCGAGGAACTCATCACGGTTTGATGATTCAAGGAATTTTCGTGCAAGGGCTAACCGTTTGCGGCTGATTGCATTGGCCTTCCTGAATCGGCTTCCTTCAACATCAGCCAGGTTTTTAAAACGTGATCTGAAATAAAGGATAACTACTATAAATATCAGGGAAAGAATAATATAGCTAAAAATGAACCCGATTGATGCGAAAAAATGATCACCTCGGACTTTGAAATTCGGCTTGCCGGTCTTAATAAAACGGATATCCTGTCCGATAACCCGTATGTCTTCCTTGCCGGGAGTGCTGACAACAGTAGCTTCAGAATCTTTCTCCCCTTTGGTGACATTGATCTTCATGATGTCGCTCGTGAACGTTTTAAAACTTCCGGCCGTAGGATCAAAATAGCTGAAATTCCATGCAGGGATCTCAAAAGCACCGGCATGCCTCGGAATAATCAGGTATTCAAAGGTTTTAGATCCGGTAATCCCATTGCTTCCGGCATCAATATTATCGGTTATTTTCGGGTCGTATACTTCAAGATCGGCCGGGAACCGGAAAGCGGGTAACTCAATCAGCTTAATATTACCATTCCCTTTAACGTTAACTTTCAGTGTTATGGCCTCATTGGTTTTGACTTCATGCTTGTCAATACCGGCGGTTATGGTAAACTTGCCTACCGCTCCGTTAAAACCGGCCGGCTGATTATCAGGAAATGGTTTTACCGTTATTTCAACCGGGAGGCTCTTTATCCTTTTGGTAACCGTTTCATAATTGCCAAAGAAATCATCAAAGGGGCTACGCTGTCCTTTTCGCTGGACATTTACAAAGCACTCGATTTCAAATGGTTCAATACTGATCTTCCCGGTCTTTTGGGGAACCAAAATGGTTTTCCGGATTATGCCCATATTATAAATCCGGCCGTTGTAGTTGGTTCTTTCCAAACTAACCTGCTCTGAGGTAGGTATTTCCTGATTCCAGAATCCACCAAAAGCAGGCATTTTGATCTCTCCGAACCGGGCCAGGGTTACCCGTGTGTAAATCTTAATAGTGGCGAAAATCTGTTCCCCTTTATATACCTGGTTGCGATCGACCTCTATTTTAACGAATAGGTCATCTGGATTTACCCCGTCAGAACTTCCTCCGCCTTGTGCAACCTGCTGTTTATCCTGATTCCCTTTCACTACTTCAATCTTCACCGGATCACTGGTATAGGTTTTTCCTTTGACCACCGCACTGGCGGAAGGAATGGTGAATACTCCCTCCACTGTAGCCTGAATATTATAATTGTAGGTGTAAGAAACCGATTGACTAACCTGGCCATTAATAATCTGGGTGTTCATGCTGGTGGATAGCATTGGACCTGAGAACAGAAAACCATCAATTTTGGGACCGGTGAATCCTTCAGCTTTAGCATTAATGGTATAGGCCAGACGGGCAACTTCGCCAACTGCCATAACCTTAGGCCCTTCCGCGGTCAATTGGATACTTTCCCGGGCTAAGCATGCCCCCGGTATCCATAAACCTAACAGGATAAGCAGTGATAATGTCTTCATCGTTCCAAAAGTTTCTCTTTTCATTACCAATCCTTTATGGTTCTAACCTTGCTGGCATTCGCCTTTTCCTTTTTCACCTTTTCCTGGACTTTTTTTTCGTCAGTAGCCAAAGCTTCCAATAATCTCTTAGCATCTTCTTTTGAGATTTTAACATTTTGTGTGTTAGATTGTTGCTGCTGATCCTTCTTATCGTTATTCTTATCGTTCTTATCGTTCTTGTCTCCGTTCTGCTGTTTCTGTTGATCCTGCTGCTTTTTCATATGCTGGGCATAGCACAGATTGTATTTGGTATCAAGATCGCCGGGGTTCCGGCGGAGTGCATCTTTGTAGGCATTTATGCTTTCTTCAATCTTGCCGGCTTGCAGTAATGAGTTTCCCAGGTTATGATAGGCTTTTGCAGAATTTGTTTTCACAATTTCATTGGATGCCGCTGCTTCGAACTGGTGACCTGCTTCTTCATATTTCTTCTGCCGGTAAAGAGCGTCCCCAAGGTTAAACTCTGCTAATTTATTTACTTTCTTCTCTTCCAGAGCTTTCCGGTAAGCCAATTCAGCGTTATCAAATTTTTCGTTTTTGAAATACCGGTTCCCCTGCCGGATATCTCCACGTCCCGGCTGGGCTTTTAGTTGAAAAGCCAAACTCAAAAATATCAGGCAAATAAACAGGTTTTTCATTTTACTTTGCAACCATTTATTTTTCCTGCTGTTCAGGATGAAATCGATCAAAAGTAAGAATAAGGCGAATCCGGCGTAATACACGAATTGTTCATCATATTCTGAGTATACCTTCATCTGGATTTCCTGTTTCTCCATTTTATTCATTTCATCGAGAATAGTAGTGAGACCGGTGCGGGATGCGGTTGCCCTGACGTACGTGCCGCCACCTGCAGCTGCAACCTGCCGTAACAAGTCTTCATTCAATTTGCTGATAATTACCTTCCCTTCATAATCTGTACGATAATCTTTTTGCCCGCTGGCTGAAGTAACCGGAATCGGAACACCCTGGGACGACCCGATGCCAATGGTATGAATAATAATTCCGGCATCGGCAGCTTCTTTGGCAGCTTCTACGGCGCCTTCTTCATGATTCTCTCCATCCGTGATGATGACAATTGCCCTGCTCTTATCGGAATTTAGAGTGAATGACCTCATGGCCAAATGTATAGCACTTCCAATGGCAGTGCCTTGCTTAGGTACGATCTGTGTATTAATGGAACTAAGAAACAGCTTGGCTGCCATGTAATCAGTGGTCACAGGCATCTGAATATAAGCATCTCCGGCAAAGACAATCAACCCGATTTTATCATTTTCCAGACGATCGACCAGCATGCTGATAGCCATTTTGGCATTTTCCAGGCGGTTTGGCTGGATATCTTCAGCCATCATGGAGTTTGATACATCCAGGGCGAGGATCATCTCAATTCCTTTCCGCTTTACTTCCGATAATTTTGTTCCAAACTGGGGGCGTGCCAGCGCAAGGACCATGATTCCGAATGCAAGAACCCAAATCATAAATTTCATGAAGGTCCGGGTAGACGAAAAATCAGGCATCAAACGGTTCAGCAATATTTGATCTCCCCATTTCTGCAACTGTCTTTTCTGGTATCTTTTGGTAATCAGATACAATACGAGCAGTAACGGAATGACCGCTAAACCAATCAGTACTTTTTCATCTTCAAACCGGAATGCGCTATTCATAGCAGTTATTCAGATAGTTAGTTTATGAATCAAGGGTTCCGTTTAAATAAAGTAAGCCTGAGCCCGATCTCGATTAATAAAAGAAGCAGTGCCAGAGACAGAAATCGCTGATATTCTTCAGTTTTGGTATTGATTTCTTTGACATCAATCCTGGATTTCTCCATTTTATCGATCTCCTGATAAATTTCCTTTAGTTTCTGATTATTTGTTGCCCTGAAGTATTTACCGCCGGTCATGCTGGCGATTTCCTGCAAAACACCCTCATCGATTTCGACCTTAACATTCTGGTATTGAATGCCGAACGGTGTACGGAAAGGGTAGGGTGCTGTACCCAGCGATCCAGCCCCAATGGTATAAACCCGGATCCCAAATGTTTTAGCAATTTCTGCAGCGGTTATGGGTGCAATTTCGCCGCGGTTGTTCATTCCATCGGTTAACAAAATGATGACCTTGCTCCTCGCGTCAGAATCTTTCAGCCGGCTAACAGAAGTGGCCAGGCCAAGCCCGATAGCTGTACCATCTTCAATGATACCACTTTGAATCCCCTGGAAAAGGTTCATGAGAACAACATGATCGGTTGTAAGCGGACATTGGGTGAAAGATTCTCCGCTGAAAACAACAAGCCCCATCCGGTCATCCGGTCTACCAGCAATAAATTCGGTTGCTACCGACTTTGATGCTTCAAGGCGGTTCGGCTTGAAATCTTCAGCCAGCATACTGCCGGAAATATCCACAGCAATAATGATATCAATACCTTCAGTGGTAACATTTTCCCATGAGTTGGACGACTGTGGGCGGGCTACAACAATTATCAGCAATCCAAAAACTGCCTGTCGAAGAACAAATGGAAGATGCCTCAGGTAATTCTTCCATGAAACCGCGCTCCCTGTAAAGGGTTGGATTCCTGATATCTGAATGGTTGGAGTGATCTTCAATTGGCGGAAGATATACCAGCCAACCATCAAGAGAATCAGGAGGGCTAAATAAATTACCTGCGGATATGCGAATTGAAGACCGTTCATTTCTCTTCCTCCGTATTTGTCCCCGGGTCGATTTCATCAACAGGTTTTCTGAGATTGACCACCGGTTTGGTCCGCAGAATAAAATCGTATGCAGACTGCTGACTGGCTTCATGTTCCTCAGCAACAGGATGCCACTTGGCAAATTTCACCAGATCAGCCAGTTCAAGTAATGCTTTAAGCTCCTTGCGGATTCCTTCTTTAATGAGCCCGGCCTGGGTAAAGACCCGGACAATATCCTCCGTGGTCTGTTCCATTGCAGGTACTTTAAACCTGAGCTCAATGTATTGACGGATAATATCGGTTAAGCGACTGTAATACAGCTTAATCTTTCCCTGCTGCCACAATTTCTCCCTCACGAGTTCATCAAGTTGTTCCAAAGCCAGTAAATGTGCCGGAATTGGCGGGGGAGCCGGCTTTTCAGCCGTTTCGGATACCTGCTTTTTCTTCCGCAAATACCTGACGTAAAGGAGAATGATTATAAGAAGCAATAACCCTACAATGATATAGGGCAGTATCTCGATAAAAGTTACCTTGATTTCAAACGGCAGTTTTATATCGGTTATTCCTTTTGTTGTATCTACCGGCATTCCCAATACTTCCAGCGGTAATGCATGGGTTTGAACGCTATCATGGTTACCATTAAAGCGGAAAGTGAAAGGCGGAATAACATAAAACCCTGTATCAAAAGAAGTTACTACGAGTCTTTGTCTGATCTTCCATATCCGGTTCATTTTACTGATAGTATCCGGTTTTGAAGCCGACAGCACCTCAATTTTCCCGGCAAGGGAATTTCCTGTAGCAGGAAAGTCAATTTTTAATCCTTCAGGATGCTCAAGCATGAACCATAAATTAACCTGATCCCCAAGAAGTATCCGCGTGGTATCAAGCTTTGCATTTACTTTGATCTCCTGACCAAAGGAAGGTATTGCAAATAGTAAAAGTACGACGATGTTGAATCGGTATTTCATCTCCGGCCCCTCTTTTTAAACAACTGGATTAATGGATTCACGTAATCCTGGGTAGTCAGCAGGCTGATGTAGTCAATTCCGCTCGAACGGAAAACTGCCTCGAGTTCAGTTTGAACTTTCTCCCACCAGTTATCGTAATACGATCTGATTCTCCGGTTCGAGGTATCAATCCAGCCGGATTCCAGTGTCTCCGGATCTAACATCCTGACCAGCCCTATATCAGGCAACTGGCGTTCACCCGGATCGGTGGTCTGTAATACGATCAGGTCATGCTTCCGGTTGGCAATCCGCAAACCGTCTCTTATTGCTGCAATTTCATCTAAGGATTGAAGCATGAAATCTGAAATCACAAAGACGGTCGATTTTTTTTTGATGGCATGCGTAAAAAACCGCAGCACCTCGGTAATATTAGTGCCCCGGCTTATCGGTTTGAATTCAAGAAGTTCAAGAATAATGCGAAGGATATGCTTTTTCCCTTTTTTGGGCGGTATGAATTTCTCAACCCGGTCAGAAAAAAAGATGACCCCGATTTTATCATTATTCTCAATGGCAGAAAATGCCAGTACTGCAGCCAGTTCAGTCATCAGCTCCCGTTTCAGGCGGTTTCGGGTGCCAAATTCATTTGATCCCGAAACATCAACCAGGAGCATGACCGTTAACTCACGTTCTTCATCGAAAACTTTGATATAGGGCTTGTTAAACCGGGCTGTTACATTCCAGTCGATGTTCCGGATCGGATCACCATATTGATATTCACGAACTTCGCTAAAGGTCATACCTTGCCCTTTGAAAGCACTATGGTATTGACCAGCAAAAACATGCTGCGAAAGTCCTCGGGTCTTTATCTCGATCCTTCTTACCTTATCTATGAGTTCTGCTGCAATCATCTATCACCGAATGCCTGTAATCAAGGGACTTCAACCTGGTTTAGAATCCCTGTAATAATATTGTCACTCTTAATGTCATCAGCTTCAGCTTCATAAGTGAGTCCGATACGATGCCTTAAAACATCATGGCATACTACCCTGACGTCTTCCGGAACAACGTATCCCCTGCGTTTAATAAAGGCAAACGCTTTTGCTGCATAAGCAAGAGAGATGCTGGCCCTTGGACTTCCACCAAACGAGATATAACGCTTGTAATCCGGCAGCTTATAATTGGCGGGTTCACGTGTGGCAAAAACGATATCCACAATATATTTTTCGATTTTTTCATCCATGTAAACCTCTTTTACCACTTCCCGTGCACGAAGAATGGCATCGGTTGATAAAACCTTGTTTGCCATAGGAAATTCTTTGGCCAGGTTTTGCCTCATGATAAGGGTTTCCTCTTCTTTATTCGGATAATCGATAACCACCTTCAGCATAAACCGGTCAACCTGCGCTTCGGGAAGAGGGTAGGTACCTTCCTGTTCAATCGGGTTTTGAGTAGCCAGTACCAGGAAAGGCTCAGGTAATATATAACTATGTGTTCCAATGGTTACCTGCCGCTCCTGCATTGCCTCCAAAAGAGCACTCTGAACCTTAGCCGGGGCCCTGTTGATCTCGTCAGCCAGAATGAAATTGCTGAAAATCGGACCTTTCCTTACGACAAAATCTTCATTCTTCTGACTGTAAACCAAAGTACCGATCAGGTCAGCGGGCAAAAGATCAGGAGTAAATTGTATTCTCGAAAAATCAGCGTTTATCGTGCTCGCCAGCGTACGGATCGCCAGGGTTTTTGCTAATCCCGGCACCCCTTCCAATAGCAGGTGCCCGTTCGAAAGCAGCCCGATTAATAAGCTATCGATCAGGTGTTTCTGACCAACAATCACCTTATTCATTTCAAGGGTGATCATTTCGACAAATCCGCTTTCCTGCTGGATTTTTTCGTTAATCAGCCGGATGTCAATTGAATTCATATTGTTTGGCGCATTTATAACGGGCCGAAAATAGCAGAAGCCACTATTAATTTTTTGATATTTTTGTTAACGTATGTTAACCACACAAACCAATGGCTTTCGGTATTTTATTGAATTGGCATTCAATGGTACCACTTTTCATGGCTGGCAGATTCAACCCGGAGCCGATACGGTACAAGAAACAATAAATTATGCTGTCGGCACACTGATCGGACAACCCGTAAACCTGGTCGGATGCGGAAGAACCGATGCAGGAGTGCATGCATCACATTTTGTGGCACATTTCGATGTTGAAAATCCTATTCCGGATTGCAGCCTCTTGACCTATAGGCTTAATCGTTTTATAAATAAACCAATCCGCATTGACCGCATTGTTCCGGTAAATGCTGATTTTCATGCCCGTTTCCATGCAGTATCAAGGACGTATCATTACCTGATTTCCCATGGCAAGGCGCCGTTTATGAAAGATTTTTCGTGGAATTTTTCAATGCCAATCGATATCGATGCCATGAATGTTGGCTGCAGGGTTCTCACAGGCAAGCACGATTTTACAAGCTTCAGTAAACTTCATACCGATGTTAAGACTAACGATTGTGAGGTTTTTGAAGCTTTCTGGAGTGAGCATTCAGGTTTCCTTGTTTTCAAAATCCGCTCGGATCGTTTTCTTAGAAACATGGTCAGGGCTATTGTCGGTACCCTTATCGAAGTTGGAAAGGGCAAAATAAAATCTGCTGAGATTGAAGGGATTTTGCTGGCGAAGGATCGCTCAAAGGCCGGTATGTCAGTGCCTGCGAAAGGGTTGTATCTAACAAAGGTGGAATATCCTCCTGAAGTTTTCGTCGTTAACGCAAAACCTCCCTTTGTAAATTGGTTCGGTACCTTTTAAACGAACTGGACGCAATTATGCGTCCCTACAATTCCAAATTTCCCAGGATGCCTCGGCTTGTTCGTAAAGCATCGTACTGCCATTCATTACCCTGGACCCGGCCTTGATTCCCATACTTAGAAATCCGGTGATTTCAGGATTATAAATCAGGTCAAACAGGTAATGGCCTGGTGTTAAATACTTATAAGGCAGTGGTAGCTTTCCGTGTAGGTCGGGAAACATGCCGACAGGGGTACAATTAACCCACAAAAGATGATCCATAGCCATTTCTTCGGTCAGAGCCTCATAAGGAATAAAGCCTTCCTCTTTTTTTCGCGAAACTGTAGTGAATTCAATACCCAATTGGCCCAATGCGTACTTGATGGCCAGTGAAGAGCCTCCTGAACCAAAAACAAGAGCTTTGATGGAATTGTTTAATGGCCATCGGGTCACACTCTTGATAAACCCAATGACATCAGTATTATACCCGCTTAAAATGCACCTGCTGCCAGAACGGGTAATTTTTATGGTATTGACAGCACCAATTTTCAGGGCGACCGGATCAATCTCATCGAGATAGCTCATAACGGCCTGTTTATATGGAATAGTTACATTCAGACCGACAAGATCCGCATTCTCCCTGACGATTTTTTCAATAAGTCCTGCTGATCGAATTTCAAAGTTCTCATAACTATGATTAACAAGCCCTTCCCGTTCAAATTTGCGGGAAAAATGGCCTTTTGAGTAGGAGTGACCCAGTGGATAGCCGATTAAACCAAACGTCTTGTTTTGGCTTTGCATCAGAGTTTACTGAAATTCCCTATGTTCAGGCCTTAATAAATCATTGATGATTTTAACCGGGTTAAAGGTGGTCAGTGGTACTTCAACAAAAATTGTATTCCAATCAGACATAGAACCATTCCATAATCCCGGCAGCTCCTGGGCTTTAATAACTTTTCCATCTATCGATTTTTCTGTTATAAAGCCTGTTTCAGGGTTTACAAAACTCGACAAATCAAATGGTTCACCTTTATAATTACGTGTGGAACAAACCAGGTCGACCGGATTGAAATGGGTGGAATTCTGAAGGATATGCTCCTGCTCAGGATTTTTCCGGTCAATCTGTGAAGCTTCTACTATCTGCAGGCTGGTTGATCCATCGCTGTTTTTTACCCAGAAAGGGCCCCCCCCGGGTTCGCCTTCATTTTCAACCATACCGCAAACACGGATAGGCCTGTTGAGTTTTCTTCTCATGTAATCAACCTTTTCTTCCTTCTTCCATTTTTCGCTTTCAGGCGGTGGAATAACATTCAGTTTATTCTCTACAAATGACCACATGGTATCGATAACCTTCATAGAAGATTGAGTAGGATTGTCTAAACCATTGAGGAAGGAAAACATTTGATCCTGCAAGGCAATCAGGTACCCTGACAGAACCTTTTTAAACACATAGGTATCTTCTTTAAACCGGTCGTGACAAACATTGTCAATATTCTTGATTATCACCAGATCGGCATCCAGGTTGCTTAAATTCTGAAGCAGAGTACCATGTCCGCCTGGCCTGAACACCAGTTTGCCGCTTTCATCCCTGAAAGGATTGTTCTGTCCGTCAACTGCAATAACATCGGTTGAAGGATGCTGAATGCTGTATGAAATCTGATATTTAATGTTGTACTTTTCTTCGTAGGCTTTCCTGATTCCCTGGAAATGGGCTTCCATTAAATCAACGTGCTGCGGGAGTGATGTGAAGTGAATAAAGCAATTTTTATTTCCTGAAATGGCATAATAGGCAGCTTCAGCAAGATGTTCGGTGAAGGCCGTCCTGACTTCATCTCCGTAGGTATGAAAAGGAATAAGGGCTTTAGGGAGGTTGCCAAATTCGAGACCCCGTTCCGTAAGCATCGTGTTCAGGATTTTTTCATACCTGCTTTCCCGCATTATAGTGTCAAAGTCAAGTCCGCGTTTCTCCAAAGCATCGAGAAGAATCGGGAAAAAGAAAAACTCCTGGATATGTTCAAAGAAATAGTATACGGAATCCGGTCCGCGATCTTTTAATAATTCGAGTTGGTTTTCACTGGTTCCGCGATAGAAACTCCGGAATTCATAAAGGTGCTTAAACATTCGCGACGCTGCGCCGGAAGCCGGTATGAACTTAATAACTTTGTGATCCTGGGCGTATAATCGATACAATTCCACAAGCTCATCAATCCTTCGTGGGCTCAGTTGCTGAATGCCATGCTTTACGGTTGCAGCGGCAACCAGAGGAATCGGAGGAAAGCCGTTTAGAAAATTTTGCAATTGTTTCTCAACGTCAGAAATGTTCATACCCCTTTCGGCAATTTGACGCTGGTCATCTGTAGTTAGTATTGCTCCCATATGTTGAAAATCCCTTCCAGTTTGAACGTCCAAATTACAAAAATCCATTTAAAAGGATGTGATTTTATTAATCCTTGGTTATCAGGCCGATAGTTTTCTCAAGCCATTCTGCATCAGTTTCATCAAAGGAGTTAAGACTTTCACTGTCAACGTCCAGCACACCTGCAACCCCTCCTGTGGGGTCATGAAATGGGACAACGATTTCGGATTTTGAACGGGAATCACAGGCAATATGACCTTCAAATTGATGCACATCGGCTACAATAATCGTTTTATCTGATCGGATGCCGGCCCAACAAACACCCTGATCTTTATTTAGTTCCATGCAGGCAACCGGTCCCTGATAGGTGGCGACAATAAGCCGTTCATCCTTTAAAAGATAAAACCCGGTCCAGAAAAAATAGGGCATTTTGTG
>Ga0265292_1001085_pt1 | contig 26603 bp, 21 predicted proteins | sample Munlanlewell296A_FD_189080 | JGI IMG/M metagenome (GOLD analysis project Ga0265292, IMG submission 189080) | Leachate microbial communities from a municipal landfill in Southern Ontario, Canada - Leachate well 296A | ecosystem: Engineered > Solid waste > Landfill > Unclassified | place: Canada... | reverse complement strand
TCACGCCGTTCATGGCCGTGTGGGGGCGAAGTGCTGCCGGGCCGCGCGGCATCGACTGGGTTCTGATCGCCGCGGTTGCCTTCGTGTCCGGCACAGGAGGCCACTTGCTCGTGACGTGGGCGCATCGCCACGTGGACCTATCCATGCTTTCGCTCGTGATGGTGACACAACCGATCGTTGCGACGGCGATGGCGCGCGCATGGCTTTCCGAGCCGGTGACGCTCGCGCAGATCGCGGGAGGACTGGTTGCGTTGCTGGCGGTGGCGATGGTGGTTAGAGGAAGGGGTTTCGGGCGCGCGCCCGTCGCTCAGGAAGCCTCGGCTGCGGTCTCGGCCGGGCCGGAGGAGTTCGAACCCGGCGTGTGAGCGAAGATCGCGAACCGACCGGGTTCGGGTCCCCGGGCGCTTTGCCGGCGCGCCGATCGCTGGGCGCCGGGAGCAGGAAAAGGCCGCGCGCGCCCGAATGGTGATTCCGAGAGAGCCCACAGCAGGGAGTCAGCATGCATGCAACCGCGTCCTCGCGCGCGCCCCGGCGCCGCCGCCTGAACCCGATCCGAAGGAACGTGGCGCTGGTGCTCGTTGTCGCACTTTTCGTTCCGATCACGTACGGTCCCGCTTCCGCGGTCCCGGACGAGTCCCGGTTCCCCGGCGCGCGCACCGTGCCCGATCCCGCGTGCTCGGACGAGTACTGGTTCGACCCGGTCCCGGTGGCCGACATGGTCGCGCGCGCGGCCGGCGTAACTCCGCCGGCCGACGTGCCGGGACCGGCGCGAGACGCGATCAACTCCACCGGACCGGAGTTCCACGGACCGGCGACCGGCGCCGAAGCACCACCGGAGGTCGCGGCGACCTTGCCGGACGTCGTCTATTTCCGAGGCCGCACCGAGACCTACAACGAAGAGAACTACTACGCCGCGCGCGGCGGCAAGATCTACACCAAGCCGATCCTTCAGGCGGGCGGCGCATGGCGGGAGTTGCTCCTGCCCGAGTGCCTGGACGGCAAGGTGACAGAGATCTCGGCCGACGACTCCGTGCTCATTGCGGCCAACGCCGACCGCGAGATCTACACCTGGGACTCGGGGTGGGGGACCGGACCCGGGGCGTGGACCCGGCGCTGGGGGCCGTTCTTCTGGACCGACATGGGCGCGCACATCCCCGCCGACGTGCGCGACTGGGACACCTCGATACTGAACGCCAACACGGACGGGTACTTTCTGGACGGCGCCGGCCGGCAACAGAAGCCGTGGGGGATCTTGACGCTGTACGCGCTGCGCGGCGACGGACGCCGGATCACTTACTTGGATCCTTGGCTGCCCTCCGACGAGAGCCGCGAGGTGTGCGGACCCGAGCGCGGCACCGTCCTGATGGCCGGACTCGCCGGGAGCGGCTCGACTGTGATGGTGATCACGACGACCGGCGACGTTTACACGCGCCTTTACGAGTTCGACGTCTCCGGCGGCAATACCGTCTTGCTCAAGTACGCCTGGCGGGACCAGGACGGCGTCGCGAATCCCCGCATCCAGTTGCCCGCGCCCGACTGGATTCATCACGGCAAGGTCCCAGGGTCGACGACCGACCGGATCGGCATGCGCAAGGTGTCCCCGGGAACCGAGCATCGCATCATGCGTGTCGAGGGCGCCGACGAGCAGGGCGTCACCGGCTATTGGGAGAAGGACACCGCGGAACCCGACTGGCACTTCGTTCCTACCGATGAGCCTCTGCGGGGTAAAGCGCTGCCGTCGAACGGCCCTCACGAGGCGGCATCCGAGGACGCCGGGTACGAGGGGATTGTCGACGGGCGTCCCGCGCGACTCACCGGTTTCAATCCGTACTGCTCTCCGACGACGCTGCAGATCGACTTTGCGAGCGGGCCGCTGGATCTCGTTATGCATTCGACCGACGGGTTGCGCCAGGAGCGGCGCGCGCGCGGGCTCGACCTTTCACCGCGTTACTACCGCAGCGCGGTTGAAGTGCCGCGCGCGGTGTGGGAATCCCGTGATTCCCTCGATCCCGAGGTGAGCGCATTCCTCGACCGGTACTTCGGCGAGGACCGCTTCATCGAGGGGCCGCTGTATGCGACCGCGGCGTCGGTGCACGTGTGGGAGACGTGCTGGGTCTTCGGGCACGCGCCGGGCGACCCGGCGGCGCTCGCAACTCAGCCGCACATCGTCGATGCCGGCACCGTCGTCGCGGACTCCGCCGCCCAGGGCATGGAAGGTCGAGGCCCGACTCCATCCCGCTGCTCTTCGGGATGAGATCTGCCGAATCAATCTGATCCCATCCTCGTCCGATGACCCGAGAATGGAGACGCCGGCATGTCCTGACTGCGGCGCCGCGATCGAGCCGGGCATTGCTTGGTGCTGGCTGTGTCTCTCGTCCCCAGCGGATGATTCGGCCGGCGCCAAGACGGCGGCCACTCCCAGCCGAGTCGCTCCGCAGTTCTCTCGATGGCGCGGTGGGCCACTTTCGTTCGGGCCTGTACCCAAACTCGCGATAGCGGGATCGCTCGTGCCGCTCATCGCCGGCGGGGTCTGGCTATTGGTTCGCATCTGGTTGACGGTTCGGCACCTCCCCGCGGGCCGGCCGCCTTCTCCGGCTCTGGCGTTTCTGTTCTTCACGGGCGTCATGTTGGTCGTCCTGCCCGTTGGTCTTCTGACCGCAGTCTGGGCGCGGCGTCGCGTGCGCTAGCGCCGCTTCCCGCGGGCATCGCCGCGTAGCCGAGATCACGCGGAATCGGACATCCAGGCCCGAGCGTCTGGAACTGGTGTCGGTTTGGCGTCACCCGCGGCGCCAACCAAACACCAGAAGCGGCCGGCATTGAGTGCATCGCCTTGCACGACGAAACCCGACGGAAGCCGGGACCAGATCCGACCGGATCAGGGAGAGAACCCCAGGCGACGTCTCCCCGGCCGACCACCATTTGATGCGCTCGAGGACTTCACGTCCGGCCTGGGCCGGCCGGGGCTTCACTGTCGGTCCGGCCTCGGCTAAGGGGCTCAGCGCGGGTCGGACCGGTACGCGATCGCCCGGTGAAGCACGGCGACGACACGAACCGTCTTGCCGCGTTCTCGGATCTCGTAGATCAGCCTGTAAGTCCCGAGACGCAACGACCACAAACCTTCCAGTTTTCCCCGCAGTCGATGACCGGTCTCAGGATCAGCTTCGAGCAGTGTGACTGAGTCGAGCACCGCTTCCGCTACGCGGATGTCGAGGCCGGCGACTTGGGCCCGAGCCGCTCGGGCGAAGAGAACGCGGGCCACGCCTCAGCCTCGACGAACGCTCTTCCGCTTCGCTACATCCGCTCGGACCTCGTCGAGCGTCGAAACGCGGCCGGCTTTGAGATCGGCGAGACCATGTTGGATTGCGCGCACTGCGGCCGGGTCCGAGAGGATCTCGGCTGTTTCCTCCAGGCCCTCATATTCGTCGATCGGCACGATCGCGGCAGCGGGACGGCCATGGCGGGTAACGATGACGTGCTCGCGACGATCTGCAACCTGATCGAGCAGGCCAGCAAGATCGGCGCGCAACTCTTTCACCGGGACAGTCTTGGCCATACAGAAAGTGTACCCCGAAGCGTACACCCGTCAAGTGTGGAGCTGAGGGGACTCGAACCCCTGACCCCTTGGCTGCCAGCCAAGTGCTCTACCAACTGAGCTACAGCCCCTTGCGACGGGCGATTCTACCAGCAGGCGCGCGCACCGTGACGGGCTCGGCGCAGTCGCTGGGAATTCTTGGCCGGGGGATCGCGCGCGCTCGGTAGACTACGGCCATCATGGCCAAGGACCAGCGCACCACCACACGCGAAATCGACAAGTACGACCCGGCGAAGATCGAGCCGCGCTGGGCCGAGGAGTGGGTTCGCACCGGGCTGTACCGGGCGGACGAGTCCTCGGACCTGCCGCGCTTTTACGCCCTGGACATGTTCCCGTACCCCTCGGGCGACCTTCACATGGGGCACCTGGAGGCGTTCGCCGGGGGAGACGTGATCGCGCGCTACAAGTGGATGCGCGGGTTCAACGTGCTGCACCCGATCGGGTGGGACGCTTTCGGGCTGCCGGCCGAGAACGCAGCGGCCAAGCGCGGGATCAACCCGGCGCAGTGGACCGCGGAGAACATCGACCAGCAGGCGGCTTCCTTCGCGCGCCTCGGGATGTCCTTCGACTGGTCGCGTCGTCTGGCTACCTGCGATCCGGATTACTACCGCTGGACGCAGTGGCTGTTCCTGAAATTCTTCGAGCGGGGCCTGGCCTACCGCAAGGGCGCGCCGGCGAACTGGTGTCCTTCGTGCCACACGGTGCTCGCGAACGAGCAAGTCGTCGCCGGGCTTTGCGAGCGTTGCGACACGACGGTTACCAAGCGCGAGCTGGTCCAGTGGTTCTTCAAGATCACTGACTACGCCGATCGCCTGCTCGACGACATGGAGCGTCTCAGCGGCTGGACTGATCGCGTGCTGACGATGCAGCGCAACTGGATCGGGCGGTCCGAAGGCGCCGACGTCACGTTCACGGTCGAGGAGACCGGCGACAAGCTGACTATCTTCACCACCCGCCCGGACACCCTGTGGGGAGTCACCTTCATGGTTCTGGCGCCCGAGCATCCGCTTGCGCGCCGCCTGATCAAGGGGTCCGCGCGCCTGAAGGACTTCGACATGTTCATCGAGCGGGTGCGCACCCGCACCGAGATCGAGCGGACCTCGACCGGGCGCGCGCGCGACGGTCTGTTCACCGGCGCGCACGCGATCAACCCCGTAAACGGCGAGCGCATTCCGATCTGGGTCGCCGACTACGTGCTGCTGGAGTACGGAACCGGCGCGATCATGGCGGTGCCGGCGCACGACCAGCGCGACTTCGAGTTCGCGCGCCAGGAGAAACTCCCGGTGCGCGTAGTGATCCAGCCCGAGGGCGCGCCGCTCGACGGGGCCAAGATGGCCGAGGCCTACGCGGGCGAGGGTCGCATGGCGAACTCGGGGCGGTTCGACGGTACGCCGACGCCGGACGGTATCCACGAGGTGGTCGCTTGGCTGGAGGGCGAGGGGCTCGGAACGGGCAAGGTTCGCTATCGCCTGCGCGACTGGCTGATCAGCAGGCAGCGCTCCTGGGGTGCGCCGATTCCGATCATCCACTGTCCCGAGCACGGTGAGGTCGCGGTTCCCGAAGACCAACTGCCGGTTCGACTTCCCGACGACTTGGACTACTCGGCGGGGTCGGAGTCGCCGCTGGCTCGCCACGCGGTCTTTCCTAACGCTCAGTGTCCGAAGTGCGGGAAGCCCTCGCGCCGCGAAACCGACACGATGGACACGTTCGTGGACTCGTCGTGGTACTTCTTGCGCTACTGCGGACTGGACCCTGAGCGGGCCTTGGATCCGGAGGCGGTTGCGAGGTGGATGCCGGCCGACCAGTACACCGGCGGCATCGAGCACGCGATTCTGCACTTGCTGTACGCGCGCTTCTTCACCAAGGTCTGCCACGACCTCGGCTTGGTGCCTTTCGACGAGCCGTTCCCGAACCTGCTGAACCAGGGGCAGGTCATCATGGACGGCTCGGCGATGTCCAAGAGTCGCGGGAACTTGGTGGCTCCCAAGGAGATCGTCGATACCTACGGCGCCGACACTGCGCGCGTGACCATGCTCTTCGCCGGCCCGTTCGAGGCCGACGTGGACTGGGCCGATGTTTCGCCGCAAGGCGTGTATCGGTGGCTGTCGCGCGCCTGGCGCTTGGCGATGCAAACAGTCGGCAAGCGCGCCACGGCCGGAGAACCGACAGGCGCGAGCGATCTGCGACGCGCAACGCACCGAGCGATCGACGGCGTAACCGGCGACTTGGAGCGATTCCGTTTCAACACGGTGATCGCGAAGTTGATGACGCTCGCAAACGAGATCTCCGACTGCGGGGACTCCTCCGATGCCGACATCGTGGAAGCGGTCGATGCGCTCGTGCTGATGCTGGCGCCGTTTGCTCCGTTCATGGCGGAGGAACTGTGGCACCGGTTCGGCCGCAGCGGTTCGGTGCACAAGGCTTCCTGGCCTGTTGCGGACGCGTCACTCACCCACGTCGATACGGTGACGATGGTCGTGCAGGTGTCGGGGAAGGTCCGTGATCGTATCGACGTTCCGGCGGGAATCACTGAGGAAGAGATGACGGCGCTTGCGGCGGGTTCGGAGAAGGTGAGTCGATACCTCGAGGAGGTTGAGATCGTGCGCACGATCGTTGTTCCTCCGAAGTTGGTCAACTTCGTAGTGCGCTGACATGGGCGGCGTCCACGGCGTTGCGGCGGTCGCCGGGCCGGAGGGCACGAAGGCTGCGCTGCGCGCCATTTGGATCTCGGCGGCGTTGCTCGGTATCACCGCCGTGTTCCAAGTCGTGGTCGTCATCGTCTCGGGAAGCGCGGGGTTGCTGGCCGACACGCTCGACAACATCGGCGACGTCATCACCACGATCGCGCTCGCGCTCGCATTCCTCGCGGCGCGCCGCGCGGCCGACCATCGGTACACCTACGGGTATCAGCGCTTTGAAGATCTCGCGGGTGTCTTCATCGTTCTGGTCATCTGGACAAGCGCCCTCTACGCGGGGTGGGAGTCCTATCGCAAACTGACCGGAGTGCACGAGGTGACTTCGATCGGTCTCGCTATCACCGCCGCGCTGTTCGGGGCGGTGACGAACGAGATCGCCGCGCAGTACAAGATCCGCGTCGGGCGCCGGATCGGCTCGCAGCCTTTGATTGCCGACGGCAAGCACGCGCGCACCGACGCCCTCGCTTCTGTTGCCGCGTTTGCCGGTCTCCTCGGCGTGCACTTCGGGTTCAAGGCGGCAGACCCGATTGCCGGACTCGTCATCACTGTGGCGATTGGAGCGATCGCGTGGGACGCGAGCCGGCACGTGCTTGCCCGGTTGCTCGACGCGGTGGACCCCGAGATCGTGCGGCGGGCCGGCGAGGTCGCGCGCGCCACGCCGGGGGTCGCCGAGTGCGGATCGGTTCAAGCGCGATGGGCGGGGAGATCTCTCTACGTGACAATCACCGTTGCAGCCGATGGTGACCTGCCCCTGTCGGCGGCGCACGAGATCGCCGAGCAGGTCCACCATCACATCGTGCACGACTTGCCCGGCGTCGCCCAGGTCGACGTCCACGTTGATCCCTGGGAAGTTCACCCACCGCAAGACCACCCAGGAGGCCACGGCGAGGCCCAGGAGCACCCCGGTCATCACCACCATTGACATGGCGTTCATTTGAGGCGGGACGTCTGATGCGCATGCGCTAGCCGCCCGTGGCCCGCGCACCTTATCTTTCCGGGGCGTTCCGTTGAGCGTTTGATCCATATTCTCGCGGATGAAGCAAAAACCCGCTGCAATTGGGCTTGACTTGGCCCGATCACCGCTCCTGCCCGGCATGGGCCGAGTGGTACCAGGCGGATAGGGCCGAGTCGTCCCAACCTCTCAGGTCGGATTAGTATTCTTCGGCGACAGGTGTCCAGCGAAGGAGAACGATGACGACATCCAGCCCGTCGAGGAGAACCCTCTTGCGTGCGGCGCTCGCGAGTCCAGTCGTATTGCTTGCAGCTTCTGCCGCGCGCGCTGTTCGCAGCGGCGCATCTATGGTTCGCCCGCTTTCTTCAGGCACGAGTTCGACCCGGTGCGGCGTCTGCGGAGCTTCGGGTCACACCATGCTCGATCCCCAGTGCCCGGCGGCACCCGAGGGGCTTGTCTGATGACGGTAGATCGAAGGCAGTTCCTCAAGGGCGGTGCCGTGGTGGGAGCGGCAGCCGTCGGCGCGCGCGTCGCGTTCGGTCCCGAGGTCGGGTACGACCCCGATCCATCCCTGCCGGTCGACAAGGTCGTGCGCACCACGTGTTCGCCGAACTGCACCGGTTCCTGCGGACAACTCGCGTTCGTGCGCGACGGTAAGATCGTCAAGATTCAGCAGGCAGCCGACTACCCTGACCCCGTCTATAGCCCTCGCGGATGCATGAAGGGGTTGTCCTTCTTCCAGAACATCTACGGTGCCGACCGAATTCAGAAGCCACTCATCCGCACGGGAGAGCGCGGCTCCGGCGAGTTCCGCGAAGCGAGTTGGGACGAAGTCCTGGATCACATCGCGGCGGAACTGACGAAGGTTGGAGACAAGCACGGTTGGGACTCGATCCACGTCTTTGGTCAGGTTCCGGGTTCGGGCTACGTCCACAAGGGGGCCAACTACCGCGCGTGCTCGCTGCTGGGCATGACACACGGGACGAGCTTCTGCTTCAACGGCGACCTCCCGATGGGGATGCCGATCACGTTCGGCGTGCAGAACGCGGAGCACGAGGCGAAGGACTGGGCGAACGCGCGGTTCCTTCTCATCGTTGGCGCCAACCCCCTGGAGACGCGAATCCCGGACGTGCACTTCATTTTCGATGCGGCCGAGCGAGGCGCGCGCCTCGTCGTCGTTGACCCGGTCTACTCGGCGACGGCATCGAAGGCCGACTCGTGGCTCCAGATCAAACCGGGAACCGATGCGGCCTTCGCGCTCGGTATGACGCACGTGATCCTCAAGGAGAACCTGCACGATGAGGCCTTCCTTCGCACCTACACCGACGCGCCGTTGCTGGTTCGCACCGACAACGGCAAAAGGTTGCTCGAGAGCGATGTTTTAGCGTCCGGAAAAGCGAGGCGCTATCTCGTGTGGGATCGCCGGACGAACGCGCCGGTTTCGGTGGGCACAGAGAAGCTGGGGCTTCCTGCGCACGTCGATGCTGCGCTCGACGGCAAGTTCGAGGTTCGGCTCAAGGACGGCAGGACCGTCACTGCGTCGCCTGGGTTCGCATTCGTGCAAGCAGAGGTCAAGAAGTGGACGCCCGAGCGCGCGCAGAGCGTCTCGGGCGTACCCGCCGAGATGATCGAGAAGGTGGCGCGCGCGTACGCGACTGAGTCGCCGGCCGCGATCCTGATGGGCGCGGGCGCCAACCACTGGTATCACGGCGACCTCACGGGGCGCGCATACGCATTGCTTGCAGTGGTAACCGGCAACATCGGACGTTCGGGGTCTGGGTTCTCGGTGTACGTGGGTCAGTACAAGGTTCGCGTGAAGCCGGCCGAGTGGTTCAACCCCGGCGGAGAAAAGGCCAAGATCGTCGCGACGAGTTACTTCGTTCACGGCAAGACCGAAACCATGCACCCGTCTGTGCCATACCCGAAGAACGGCTTCAAGGCGCTGTTCTGCACCTTCTCGAACTTCCTCGTGCAGTCTCCCGACCTCAACAAGGTCTATGAGCGGATCGATGCGCTGGATCTATTCGTTGTCGTCGATCCTCAGATGACGGACACCGCGCGCTACGCGGACGTCGTTCTGCCGGCGACGACCTGGTACGAGAAGAAGGACTTGACGGCAACTCCGTTGCATCCGTTCTTGCAGTTGCAGCAGCCGGCGATCGAACCGGTCGGGGAGTCGAAGTCGGAGTTGTGGATCTGGCGCGAGTTGGTGCGCCGCATCGCGCCCGACAAGGCAAAGAAGTACTTCGAAGTGGACGAGGACGATGCGATTCGCATGATCCTCGCCGGAGGCGGCCCCGCCGAAGGGATCACCCTGGAGCAACTCGAGAAGGGTCCGGTACGGCTGAACGTCCCGGACCCGGAGGTTGCTTTCCAGGACCAGATCGAGAACCTGACTCCCTTCCCACCGCCGTCGCTGCCGACACCGATCGAAAAGACGCAAGAGTTCGTTCCGACCGGTCGTATCGAGTTGTACAAGGACGAAGATCGGTTCCAGGAGTTCGGCGAGACCGTCGTCACCTACAAGCCGCCGTTTGACGACGAGGTGCACGACCCCAAGGAGTACCCGATCACACTTCTGTCGCCGCACTCGAAGTGGCGCATTCACTCCAGCTACGCGAACACTCCGTGGCTCATCGAGATCCACGGGGGCAAACCGAAGGTTCTGCTGAATCCAAAGGACGCTGCGGAGCGAGGAATCGGCGAGGGCGACGAGATCGAGGTCTTCAACACGCGTGGGAGGCTGCAGGCCTGGGCGCACGTGAGCGAGTCGGCGCGGCGGGGCTCGGCCACGTTGCCCGAGGGCTGGTGGTATCGCTTCTTCAAGTCCGGCAAGGGAGTCAACGAGTTGACATCCTCGGCGATCAACCCGATTCACGAGATCCACTACGTCCCGAACATGTGGGCCCCGTCCACGGGGTGGAAGGACTGCCGCTGCGAGGTGCGCCGTGTCAACTGACAACACGACGAAAGTCTCCCCGATCGAAGCCCTTCCCGAGGCATCCCGCGCATACGGCGCAATAGGCAAGACGAGCGAGCACCCGAAGTGGGGGATGGCAGTCGATACCGAACGGTGTGTCGGCTGCTGGTCCTGCGCCGTGATCTGCAAGTCCGAGAACGACGTGCCGCTCGGCATGTGGTGGAACCGGATTCTCACATCAGGTGATGATCTGGACACGCCGCGTGCCGGCGAACACGGCGGGATGGAGATGTCTTGGGTGCCTCTCGCGTGTCAGCACTGCGAGGACGCCCCATGCGCGAAGGTGTGCCCGACGTCGGCAACCTTCACCGACCCCGAAGGCGTAGTGCTCGTCAACGCAAAGGACTGCATTGGTTGCCGGTATTGCATGGCTGCGTGTCCGTACGGCGTTCGAGTCTTCAACTGGGGAGAGCCCGAGCGCGCGCCCGAATTCGATCACGGGATGGTAGAGCCGCGTCCGGTGGGAACGGTTGAGAAGTGCACGTTCTGCGTTCATCGCCTGAAGGAAGGCCAAGTGCCGTCCTGCGTCTGGTCGTGTCCGGCCCAGGCGCGCATTTTCGGTGATCTAAACGATGACGATAGCCGGTTGGTGCGACTCATCAATGACCGGGGTGGCGACCACATGCTGGAGGACAAGGGAACCAAACCGAAGGTCACCTATCTGCAGCCGCGGCGGAGGCGATCGCTATGAGCGCGGTTGTCGAAACGCGGGACATCCGCAGAGGCTCGGGCAAGGTCTGGCATGGAATCCTTGCTGTGGGATTGGTGATCGGGCTCGGCTCGTTCTTGTATCAGTGGAACGTGGGCCTGGGTGTCACCGGCCTGTCAAACACTGTTTCGTGGGGGATGTACATCATCACCTTCATGTTCCTGGTTGGAGTATCGGCCGGGGGCCTGATCGTGGTCGCCGGCGCCGAACTGGTGGGCACGAAACGCTTCGAACATCTGAGCCGGCTGGCGGTGCTGGTGTCGGCCACAGCTATTGCGGCGGCCGCGATCTCGATCGTGCCGGACCTGGGTCGACCGCAGTACGCGTGGAAGATCTTCACGCAACCGAACCCGACGTCGCCTCTGGTCTGGGACGTGATCGTCATCACGATGTACTTGTCGATCGCCGGGATTGACCTTTGGCTACTCACGCGCGCGCGCCCCATGCACGATGCGATGAAGAAGATGGCGGTCATCACATTGCCCGTGGCGGTGCTTGTTCACTCCGTGACTGCGTGGATCTTCGGTTTGTTGGTGGCTCGGCCGTTCTGGAACACCGCGTTGATGGCGCCGCTGTTCATCTCTTCCGCGTTGGTGTCGGGCACGGCGTTGCTGATCATCGTCGCGCACATAGCCGAAAGGAAGACCGACTTCGCTCCGCCGGAGCGGTCGTTTGCCGACCTGGCGAAGCTGATGCTGTGGTTCATCGCTGTGGACGCATTCCTGTTGTTCGCCGAGGTGCTTACCTCGTACGCATCCGGGGTTCCCGATCACGTCGACCAATTGAACGTCATCCTCTTCGGGCGGCTGGCTCCTGTGTTCTGGTCCGAGGTGGCGTTCGGTGTGATCGTGCCGTTCCTGATCTTCTCGCGGAACAGCCTGCGGGTCCGTCGCGGCTGGGTCGTGGCAGCATCGGCGTTGGCCGTCGGAGGGGTGTTCCTCAAGCGGATCAACATCTTGATGTCCTCGATGTTCGAACCTTTGGTTGGTTTGGCGCCGGGGATTCCGGGCGGACGGCCGGGTCAGTCCTTCCGAGCCGACCAGATCTACATTCCGTCGGTGATCGAGTTCGGCATTTTGATCGGGCTGTTCGCCTTCATCGGCACCGTCATCACCATCGGCGTGCGCAAGCTCGTCATTCCGCACCAAGAGCGCTGAGCGGGGCAAGGAACGAGCAGGGCGTCGCGTTCGCGGCGTGCCGCTCGCTTTGCCGCTTCGTGCGTCGTTATCGGCGCGCGGCTAGCGTCGGGTTGCCTTCCACCGGCCCGGTGTCGCGAGGTGTCCACGAGCGAACAGCCTGAGAATGTGCCCGGCGCGGTAGCGCGCGGGCTTCTTGATCGTCTGCGTTTCCATCCGCGTGAGGTAGTCGCACTCGGCATCCTTGGATTGTTGATCTTGGGCGGCGCCGGTCTGGCGTACGTCCGCGCGCGCCCGGCCGCAGCGATGGCTCCCGCGCCGGTTGCCGCGTTGCCTCAGGCCTCGGAGACTCCGGCCGCGCGCATGTGGGTCCACGTCGTCGGTGCCGTGAAGCACCCCGGGGTGTATCGCTTCGCCGAGGGCGCGCGCGTGTTCGATGCGGTCCGCGCTGCCGGTGGATTCGTGCGCGGAGCCGATCGCGCAGCGGTGAATCTCGCGCGAAAACTTGTCGACGGCGAGCAAGTCGTCGTTCCCAAGCGCGGGGAAGCGCCCCCGGCTGCCGCGACCGGCGGCGGCTCGGCGGGGCAGGGCGCAAAGGTAAACATCAACAGCGCGGGCGCGCGCGAGTTGGAGGCGCTGCCCGGAATCGGCCAAGTGCTCGCCGAGCGGATCGTGGCGTACCGCGAGCAGCACGGCCAGTTTCGAAGCGTGCGCGACTTAATGAAGGTCTCCGGAATCGGCCCGAAGAAGTTCGAGTCCATCGAGCCGTACGTGACGGTGTGACGTGCGCGACTTGGGCTCGGTCCAGGCCTGGCGCGCGCTGGCGCTTGCCGGCGGGTTCGCGTGCGGGACGCTCGCCGCCGAGCGCGCGGGGACGGGTGCCGCGGTCGCGGGCGGAATCGCTGCCGTTGCATTGATGCTTGCGATCATCGCGCCACGTCGCGCAGGGGTGCTGTTGGTCGCGGCCGCCGCGCTTGGGTTCGCTTTGACTTCCTGGCGCCTTTCTTCGGTGGCCGGCGGGGAGCTCGCGCGCGCTTCGCGCGCGCGAGCCGACGGGCTACTGCGCGGCGAAGTCCTGACGGACGCGCGCCGCTCCGGTGACGGGATCGCGTTCTTGTTGGGGGTGCGCGAAGCCGAACTGGACGGCCGGCCGGTGCGGCTTCGCGAGCGCGCGTGGGTAAGCGTGCGCCCGCCTCCGGCGCGCGCGCCGGAGGCGGGCGATCTCGTGCGCGTCGATGCGCGCTTGCGCCCGGTGTTCTTCGCCGATCTCGATGCGGATGGCCGCGCGGCGGCGCTGCGCCTGTGGCGCTCGGGCGCCGGCGCGCGCGCGATGGCGGGTCCTGCGGACCTCGAGGTGATCGGGAGGTCTTCGGGGCCGCTCGCGGTCGTGGCGCGCGCCGGCCGCGCGGCGGTGCGCAGCGCGGCTTCGCACCTGCCGCCGCGAGACGCTGGACTCTTGCTCGGCATCACGATCGGAGACACCACAGCTTTGGATCCCGACATCGATCTCGACTTCCGCACGGCCGGGCTGTCTCATCTGGTTGCCGTCAGCGGTGCGAACCTCGCGATGGTGTTGGCGGCAGTCGGGCTGGCGCTGCGTGTGGTCGGCGCGGGGCGCCGCACCGGTGTGGTTGCGATGGCGCTGTGTTCGCTCGGCTTCATGGCGGTTGCTCGTTTTGAGCCGAGCGTCTTGCGCGCCGGTGTCATGACGGCGGTCGCGCTGGCGGGTGTCGCGGTCGGAGCCCGTCGCGAGGCGATGGCTGCGCTCGCCGTGACGGTGTTCGCGTGTCTTGTGTATGACCCGTTCTTGCTTCACTCCCCGGGGTTCCAGCTGTCGACGCTGGCAACCTGGGGGATCTTGGCTTTCGAGCCGCGAGTGTCGGCAATGCTGCCGCCGGGGAACGTGGCGCGCGCCGCCGCCGTCACGATCGGCGCGCAGATCGCAGTCGGGCCTCTGATCGCGCTTCGTTTCCAGCAGGTGTCTCTGATCGCGGTGGCCGCGAATGTTGCCGCCGGTCCCGCGGTGGCGCCGGCGACGGTCATCGGGATGCTCGCCGCGGCCGCAGCCGCGGCCTGGAGCCCTTTGGGGCGCCTGTCGATCGCGGCATGGCCGGCGCTGGCGTGGATGCGTTGGGTGGCGCACGCGCTGGCCCAACTTCCGTTGGCGTCGGTGGACGTTCCCGGGGGAGTTCCCGGCATCGTGGTTGTCCTCATGCTCGTCGCGCTCGCCGTTGCCGTGGCGCGCGGGTGGCGCCCTCGACGAGCGGCGCCGATCGTGCTCGCGCTTGCGCTCGCGGCAACCGGGGGAGTGTGGGCGCGCGCGCTCGCTCCGCCGCCGCCGACGGGGCTCGTCGTGACGATGCTCGACGTGGGGCAAGGGGACGCGCTCCTGGTGCGAGCGCCGGGAGGCGCAACGATGCTGGTCGACGGTGGCCCCGACGAAGCCGTTCTCCTGAAGGCTTTGCGCGCGCAGAACACGTATCGGATCGACTTGCTCGTGGTTACGCACCCACACGCAGATCATGTCGATGGACTTGTGGCCGTCGCCGAGCGAATGCCCATCGGGCGCGCGCTCGATCCTTTCTTGGAAGAGTCGCAGTCGCGCTATTCGGAGTTCGTGCAAGCTCTGGATCGCCGCGGGATTGCGCGCGCGCGCGCATCGGCGGGCGCGACCTATGCGCTTGGTCCGGCGACGATCGAGGTGCTTTGGCCACCCGATCCGCTGTTGCGAGACACCGCATCGGATCCCAACAACAACTCGATCGTGATGCGCGTCCGCTACGGCTCCGACGCGGTGCTTTTGACGGGAGACGTACAGGAAGAGGCTCAGGAGGGACTGCTTGAACGGCCCGAGCATCTTCGGGCGGGCGTCGTGAAGGTCGCGCACCACGGGTCGGCCTACATGCTCCCGGAGTTCTACGCGGCCACCGGCGCGCGCATCGCGCTGATTTCGGTCGGCCGGAACCGCTTCGGCCATCCGACGCAGGCGGCGCTGGCGGCCGTTTCGAGCATGCGGGTTCTGCGCTCGGACCGATCCGGAACCGTCCGAGTGGCCCTCGACGGGGCTGGGGGGATCGACGTGCGCGCGGAGCATTCGGTCGAAAAGGCCGCCTGAGCAGGGCGCACACCACCGCGATGCGGCAAAGAAGGAACCTTCAGGACAGGCGAGGGGCACCTTGAGGCAGAATGAAGCAGGTGAGGTTGCCCTGATGAAGTCCGAGGCCAGGTTGGTGCGCGGGCGGCGGCTCCGTGTCGTCGCGGCGTTTGCCGTGCTCGTGGCATCCAGCGCGGGAGTTCCTGCCGGGGCCGCATCGTCGCCGCGCGCCGCGTGCGAGCGACCGGTGTTCGTTCCGGGACAAGGGTGGTCTTGCCCGGCACCCGGAGGGTGGACTCTTCGCATGCCGGACGGAGCCACGTTCTTCACGCGCGGTCCCGACTACCTGCCGACGCGTCAGGCCTTGCAACTGGATGCCGACCCCCTGAAGCCTTCTTGCGCGACGGCCCCGAGCACTCAGTTCCATTTGCGGGTCATCTACGCGCATGCCGATGACACTTCCAGTCGCTACTCGTCGCTGCTGTACGAGATTCGCAAGATGATCGAGATCGCCAACGGCGCACTGAACGACGAGGCGAAGTTATTCGGCAGAAAGCTGCGGTACCGGGTCTACTGCTCGGGAGGCGAGGTTTCGGTGACCGAAGTGCGCCTTCCAATGAAGCAGGCTGATGCAACCTTGGGCAGCATCATGGCGTCATTGCGCGAGATGGGGTACTCGAACCCGTTCGCGAAGTACATGGTGTGGTTCGACGGCACAAGAGGCGCCCTTGGAGGGATCGCCACCATTGTGCTGGACGATTCCGCGTCCGCGTCGAACGGCAATAACCTTGGGGCTCAGTATGCCGTCGCGTTCGGGCGGCGCTTGAACGACCCGGGCGGGTCGGGACCGCTGATATTCATGCACGAGGGTTCGCACTCGATGGGCGCGGTGCAGTTGAGCGCTCCCAATACCACCGGAGGCGGTCATTGCATCGACGGCCTCGACGTGATGTGTTACCCGGACGACGGCCCGCTGAGGGATCTCTACTCCGACACCCGTTGTTCGACCGTGCGGTTCGACTGCGGACACGATGACTACTTCCACCCGAATCCGACGGCCGGCAGCTACCTCGCCACACACTGGAACATCGGATCTCCGGTCAACCGCTTCGTGGCCGGATGCGCGTACGCGACCGGCGTGCTGACGGTCGGTGCCGGGGGACAGGAGTTGGAGGGCACGACCTCCAAGACTTTTGCGATCTCCTCGACGTGCGCTGGGCGGCGTTTCGCGGTCTCGGGGGTCTTCGCGCTTCCACCGCAGCAAGTGACGGACGCGGGCGTACCCTGGGACGGACTCGGGCCGGGGTCGCCGTCCCTGGTCACCGTGCAGAGTACGGTGACTCCGGACATGGACGTCTGCTTCCTCAAGGGAACCGTCGTGTTGTCCTGCGCTCAGGAGATCGGCACCGACCAAGGCAAGATCCCGTCGGGAACAACCGGCGCGCGCGTCGTGCTCAAGGCCGGCGCGCAAGCGCTCTGGGTGTTCAACGCCATCTGAGGCTGCCCGGCTTGATGCCCCGGCGGTGGCCGCGTACCGTTCGGTGCCACCACCGAAAGGAAGTTCCCTGAAACCACTGACCCTCATTGCTTCCGGCAGCGAGTTTCTGGCATCGCTGGAACTCGAGCGTGTGCGCGCGCACTGGGCGGCCGAGGGATATTCGATCGAGGAGATCTCGGCCGAGGATCCACAGGCAGTGCTTTACGCCATCGACACGCCGTCGCTGTTTGGCGATGGGCGGTTCGTGGTCGTGCGAGGGGACGCCAAGAGTCTCGAGGGCGTGGCCGGTCATCTCGCGGATTGGGCGGCTGCCCCGCCTGACGGGATCGCGGTCGCGTTGGTCGTCGGCGGCTCCGCCAAACTGCGCAAGGCTTTGGGTACCTCCGCCGACGTCGTCGAAGTGGAGGCGCCGAAACCGTGGGGAGTTGCCGACTGGGTGCAGCGGTTCCTGAAGAACCGGCATCGGACGATCACGAAAGAGGCCGCGACCGCGCTCGTCGAGGCGATCGGGACGGATCTTCGTGAGGTCGCGATGGCCGCCGACCAACTCACGCTGGCGACTACCGGCACGATCGGCGTCGACGCCGTCGCTCGTTTGTTCCGCGGCGTCGAGTCTCAGTTGTTCACGTTTCTTGAGGCTGTGCTGAAGCGCGACCGACCGGCCGCACTGCGGCATCTGGGTTCGATCATGCGCGAAGAGCATCCCTTGGTCGTCCTGTCGGCGCTGGCGAAGCAGTTTCGCGCGCTGACGGTTGCCCCGGAGGCCGGCCGTGCGCCGGCAGCTTCTCTGGCCAAGGACCTCGATGTCTCGGTGGGATACGTCAATCGCGCAGTGAAGAATGCGCGCAACTTCACTGCTGCGGAGATTCGCCGAGCGTTCCGCCTGCTGGCCGACGCGGACTTCGCGCTCAAGGGTGGGGAGCGCGGGGAAGACCTTCCCGGCGAGCTTGTAATGGAGACGCTGGTGGCTGAAATCTGCGGCTCGTCCACCGCGCCCGTCGCGCGCCGGCGCTCGCATTGACTCATCCCGCATTCCGACTCGTACGCGATGTGCGAAAGGACCGATTCGCGCGGGCCGGTCGGCAGGTGCGGCGTGACCGTCAGTGTTGAAGATGGAAACAAGATGAATCGCGATCCGCGCCGCGTTCGGGCTATGCGCCCCGGGCGTTCGGCATGGGGGGCCGTCATGAAACGCAGTGGCACCGCAGTTCTCATCCTCGTTCTAATGCTCGCATCGTGTTCCTCGCCCAAGCCCTCGACGAAGGCCGGAGAGGGGCGCTCGGTCTCGGGGCCGGAGGAATCGTCGTCCGTCCGGGCTACCCCGTTTTCCGGAGCCTCCACGTCTCCTGGTTCCGCGACGACAACGACGGCCGGCCGTCGCGCCGCGACCGTCGGTTCGGCGAACTCGCCCGCGCCCGCGCCGGTTTCTGAGAAGTCGAAGACGCTTGGGGTGACCGATCGCGAGATTACGGTTGTCTACTACTGGAAAGGCGACCGCACGCGAACGAGCCCGTACTTAAAGGGTACGGGTGCCGAGGCCAACGTGGACGAGGCCGAGGCTTTTCGGACCTGGGTTAGCTACGTCAACAAGCACGCCGATGGCGGCGCGACGTTCATGGGTTCCCCCTTCAACCTCCACGGGCGAAAGATCAAGGGCATAGTCCTTGAAGCGGGGAGCACCCCGGAAGACCAGACGGCGGCCGCGCAGCGCATCGCAACCGAGTTGAAGCCTTTCGCCGCCATCGCGGCTCACGGTTCGGTTTCCACCTACGTCTGCCCGTTCCTTGCGTCCAAGGGCATCTACAACATCGCGACCTACGACCTTGGGTTTGATCTCTACAAGAAGACCAACGGTTGGTGTACCCCGGCGTACGCCTCGTTCAACGCGCAGGTCGACGCAATGGAGCGTTACCTGTCGCAGCGGGTTTCCAAGACGAAGTACGGCGGGACGGACGCGCGCAAGTTCGGGCTGCTCTACGCCGAGTACCCCGGATTGGCCGCGGCGATGAAGACCGTTGCTGCGCGGTTCAAGAACGCGAGGATCAACATCGTCTCGCAGGCCTCGATTTCGGCGGACCTCGCGGCGGCGCAGCCGCAGGCCGCAAATGTCGTCGCGAAGTTCCGAGCCGCGGGGGTCAACACGATCTTCATGCCCGACGCCGGATCTCCAATGTCATTCACGCCTGCGGCTGAGGCTCAGGCGTATCGACCCGACTACATCATCTGGCCGTGCTCGGGTCAGGACCAACTTGCGCCGGTTCGAATGTTCAGCGCCGGTCAGTGGGCGCGCGCCTCGGGACTGACGTGCTACGACGACCGTTTCATGGTGGATATGACGATGGATACCGAAGCCCGTAGCACCGAGTGGTACCGGCAGTACATGACCGCGTCCGATTCGGAGCCTCCGGCGCAGGCCCCGCTGATTTACTCCGCGATGTTGCCTTTGCTGGTCGGGGTTACCAATGCCGGTCGTGATCTCACGTCCGCGTCGTTCCGCAGCGGCATGGCGGCGTTCTCCTCGTATAGGTACAACGCCGAGAAGGGCAAGACCGCTGGAGCGACGAGCATGCTGCTGAACTTGGATCACCCCGAGCACGCGCTCATGGGGGACTTCACGGAATTGAAGTGGTCGACGACCGCACGCAGAAGCGGGAGCACCTTCACCGGAGCCTATGTGTTCCCCGAGGGTGGTCGTCGCTACCGACGCACCGATTCGTATCGGTAGTCAACGCAGCGCAACGCGATTGCGCGCGCGGCGAAAAGACCTTCGGGGTTAGCCGGGCCGGCAGCTCAGGCTGCGGTGGAGTTGAACTGCTTCCACAGCCGCGACTTGTGGTTAGCCGCGTTGTTGCGGTGCAGGACGCCGGCTGCCGCCGCCTTGTCGTAGGCTCGGCACGCCGTGTGAAGGGCGGCTTCGGCTGCGACACGGTCTCCTGAGGCGAGCGCCTCGCGGAAACGGCGTGCGGTTGTGCGTAGGCGTGAACGAACGGCCTGGTTTGCCAGGCGGCTCTTCTCGTTAGTGAGAACGCGCTTTTTCTGAGACTTGATATTGGCCATGAGCGGAGGCGGATTGTAGCAGGGCCGATCCGAACGGGCGAACAGGGCGGGGGGAGGGGGCGATATGCTTGCCGTCCGACCCGAGCAAGGGACAAGGTACCTCGTGACCAACCCCACCCGAATCCGGAACATTGTCGTCTCTGCCCATATCGACCACGGCAAGTCCACGCTGGCAGACCGGATCTTGGTGCTGTGTGGAGCCGTGGCCGCGCGCGACATGCGCGAGCAGTTCCTGGATCGGATGGACATCGAGCGCGAGCGCGGGATCACGATCAAGGCGGCGGCCGTCCGGCTCGACTACACCGCGGACGACGGGCAGGACTACGTCGTCAACCTGATCGACACCCCTGGGCATGTGGACTTCACCTACGAGGTGTCCCGGGCGCTGGCCGCGTGCGAAGGGGCCGTCCTGCTGGTGGACGCGAGCCAAGGCATCGAGGCGCAGACTCTGGCCAACCTCCACTTGGCCATTGAGGCGGATCTGGAGATCGTTCCGGTGATCAACAAGATCGACCTTCCCGCGGCCCAGCCCGAGAAGGTCGCCCTGGAGGTCTGCGGCGTGCTCGGCTGCAGAGAGGACGAGGTCCTGTTCGTTTCGGCGAAGACCGGCGAGGGCGTCCGAGATTTGATGGAGGCGGTTGTGCGGACCGTCCCCTCGCCGACCGGCGACCCGACGGCTCCCACGCGCGCGCTGATCTTCGATTCCACCTACGACGCTTACCGCGGTGTCGTCGCGTACGTCCGGGTCGTAGACGGATCGCTTCGCCGTCGGGGCCGGATTCGCATGATGGCTACGGGAGCCGAGCACGAGATCGAAGAGGTTGGCGTATTGGCACCCGACCCTCGGCCGGTAGAGGAGTTGGGCGTGGGTGAGGTCGGCTACATCGTTGCCGGGGTGAGGAACATTGCCGAGGCGAAGGTCGGCGACACCGTGACCGAAGTCGGCGCGCGCGCCGCGACGCATCCTCTTCCCGGTTACCGCGAACCGAAGCCGATGGTATTCGCCGGTCTGTACCCGATGAGCGGAGAGGATTACCCGGCGCTTCGCGATGCTTTGGACAAACTCAAACTCAACGATGCGGCGCTGAACTTCGAGCCGGAGACCTCGCGCGCGCTCGGGTTTGGGTTTCGCGTCGGGTTCTTAGGCCTGCTGCACATGGAGATCTCGCGTGAGCGACTGGAGCGGGAGTTCTCGCTGTCGTTGGTGGCGACGGCCCCGAACGTTGCCTATCGGGTGTTCGTCGCCGGCGGGGGCGAGGTGATCGTTCGCAATCCCTCCGATATGCCGGACGCGGGCTTGATCGAGCGCGTCGAAGAGCCGCAGGTTGCGGCGTTGATCCTCGTGCCAAAGGAGTACGTCGGTCCGATCATGGACCTGTGTCAGACTCGTCGCGGCGTCCTGGACGGCATGCACTACCTATCGGGCGATCGCGTCGAGTTGCGGTATCGACTTCCACTGGCCGAGATCATCTTCGACTTCTTCGACCAGTTGAAGTCCCGCTCTCGCGGGTACGCATCGTTGGACTACGAACCCGCCGGTTACCAGCCGTCTCAACTTGTTCGGGTAGACATCCTGCTGCACAACGAACCCGTGGACGCGTTCAGCGCCATCGTGCACCGCGAGAAGGCCTACTACTACGGTCGGGCGATGGCGGCGAAGCTGCGTGAGCTGATTCCGCGCCAGATGTTCGACGTGCCCATCCAGGCGGCGATCGGAAGCCGCGTCATCGCGCGCGAGACGGTCAAGGCGAAGCGCAAGGACGTTCTCGCGAAGTGCTACGGCGGAGACATCACGCGCAAGCGCAAGCTCCTGGAGAAGCAGAAGGAAGGCAAGCGCCGCATGAAGCAGATCGGCAGTGTCGAGGTCCCGCAGGAGGCCTTCATCGCGGCTCTCCAGGTGGGGGAGGAGCCGAAAGGCCAGTGATCGACGGGGTGCCGGCCTTCGGCGTCTACCTGCACATCCCGTTTTGCGCGACCCTTTGCCCGTACTGCGACTTCGCCGTGGTCGTCGGTCGTCCCGAGGCGCACGAACGGTACTGTGCGGCGCTTGCGGAAGAGGCGCGCGCCGGGTTGCCTCTTCCTCCGGCGGGCTCCCTGTTCGTCGGGGGCGGAACCCCGACCTTCCTAGACGCCCGACTGCTGGCGCGCACCATTCGCGACATTGCGGACATTGTGGGCCTTGTCCCCGGTGCCGAGGTCACCGTCGAGGCGAATCCGGACTCGGTCGACGCCGAGTCGCTCGCAGCGTTGCGCGACGCCGGAGTGAATAGGCTCTCGATCGGCGCCCAGTCCATGGACGATCCGGTTCTAGCTTCGTTGGGCCGAACTCATGATGCGGCGTCCGTCGTAAACGCCTTGGATGCCTCTCGGCGGGCGGGTTTCGACAACATCGGGGTGGACCTCATATACGGTGCCGCTTCAGAGGGGGCCCAATTGTGGCGCAGAACCCTCGACACGGTCGTCTCTTTCGGCGTTGAGCATGTCTCTTGTTACGCCTTGACCATCGAGCCCAAGACCGCCTTTGGCGGCGCGGTAGCCCGGGGCAAGATGGCGGCGCCCGATGACGATGTGCTGGCCGATCACTATGCGCAGGCAGTCGACGTGCTTGGCGAGGCCGGATTCGAGCACTACGAGATCTCGAATTGGGCGAAGCCGGGCAGGCAATGCCGGCACAACCTCGTGTACTGGACCCAAGGGGAGTACCTCGGCTTGGGCGTGGGCGCGCACTCGCATCGCGGTGGCGCGCGTTGGTGGAACGGCCGATCGCTTGCGCGGTACGTAGAGGATCCCAGTGGGGCGCGCGCGGGCTTCGAGCGGCCGGGCGCGCGCGAGGTTGCCGAGGAGTGGCTGTCCCTGAGTATCCGACTCAGCGATGGGGTGGATCTCGCGGAAGCGGAGCGGCGGCTGGGTCAATCACTTACGGCGGTCGTTTTATCACTCACCGACGCTGGATTACTCCGGGTCGTCGATGGTCGGGGCGTGCTCACTACCTCCGGCAAGTTGCTCGAAAACGACGTTACTCTGCGCCTGGTCTGCCCCTAAAGCGCCGGCCGGATGTGGTGGGGCGCGGTCCAAGGTTCCTTGCCCGGGTTTGTATGGAGAACTAAGGTCACACGCTGATGGGCCGATAGAGCCCATGAAGAGAAGGCTGATGACCTAGCGGCGGAGGTTTCCCATTAACGCGACCCGGAAGCGAACCGGTCTTCTCGTCTTTCTGACGGGACTCTACGGGGTTCTCTCGATCGTCGTCGCGACGACGGCTCGGGCGTCTGCCCCGACGATTACGTCGATCTCTCCCACCGGCGCCTCGAACAGCGGGTCAACCACCCTGACCATCAATGGGTCCGACTTCCTCCCCGGGATAACCGCAGAACTGACGAAGGCGGGGCAAACGACGATCGCGGGGACGTCCGTCGCCGTGGTGTCGTCCGCGCGTATCACGGCATCGTTCAACCTTGACTCAGTCGGTCCCGGCACCTGGAACGTGCGCGTTACCAACTCGGACGCCGGTAGTGCCACTTGCACGAATTGCTTGACGGTCACGTCGGATGCACCCACCGTTACCGGAGTGTCCCCGGCTTCGCGGGGGCAGGGGGCACTGAATGAGAACATCACCCTAGCGGGTACTAATTTCGCTCGAGGCTTCAGCACTTCGTTTGGTTCCGGCGTCACTGTGAACTCGGTGACCTTCGTGAGTAAGACCGAGGTCACCGCGAACGTGTCTGTTTCGGGGTCGGCAACGCCGGGGACGCGAAACGTCACCGTGACCAACACCGACTCGGTGTCGGGAACTTGCACGGGGTGCTTCACGGTCAACGCGAAGCCCACTGCGACTTCGGCGACACCCAACTCTCGGGGACAGGGCGCGGTCAACCAGAACATCATCATCACCGGAACCGGATTCCGGGCTCCCATCCCGGTCGGTAAAGTTGAGTTCTCAGGCACCGGAATCAGCGTGAACTCGGTGACCTTCGGCAGCTCCACTGAGATCACCGCCAACATCAGTGTGTCCTCCAGCGCGTCAACGTTGACGCCGCGCAACATCACCGTCACCAACCCCGACGGCGCAACGCCCGCGACGTGCTCATCGTGCTTCAGCGTGAACACCGCGCCGGCGCCTGCGAGTGCTACTCCGAACTCCCGGGGTGCAGGGGCGACGAGCCAGCCGATCACCATCACGGGGACGGGAATGGTCGCGACGCCCACCGTTGCGTTCTCGGGCTCGGAGATCGTCGTAAATTCTGTGTCGTTCAATCCGATCACAGGTCAGGCCATCGCGACGATCACCATCTCCTCAACCGCGGCTGCGGGTGCTCGCGACATCGTCGTCACGAACCCCGACGGCGGCGTAGGAACGTGCGCGGGTTGCTTTACCGTCGCGACGCCTCCGACTGTGACCTCGGCGAGTCCGAACTCTCGTGGCAAGGGCGCGTCAAACCAGAGCATTGTGATCACCGGTACCGGCTTCGCTCCGCCGACGGGGACGACCGTGGTGTTTTCGAATCCAAAGATCACCGTCAACACGACAACGGTAAACAGTGCGACGCAAATAACCGTGGCGATCAGCGTGGCCTCGGACGCGACCTCGGGCGCGGGCGACATAACCGTCACAAACACCGGGGACGCCGGGTCATCCACCTGTGTCGCGTGCTTCACGGTCAACCCATTGCCGACGGTGAGCGGAGTGAACCCGAACACAATGGGCCAGGGCGCATCGAACCGCGCCGTCACGATCTCGGGGACCGGGTTCCTCTCGGGTCCCACCGTCAGCTTCGGTAGCGACATCACCGTTTCCGATGTTGTCGTCGTCAGTTCCACTCAGATCACCGCGACCTTGAGCAATACAATCGCGTCGACGGGCGCGCGCAACTTCACCGTGCGAAACGCGGACGGTTCTTCAGCGGTGACGTGCTCCCCAACTGATTGCTTCACGGTGACTGCTTCTCCGACCGCGACGAGCGCCAGTCCCAACTCGCGTGGGCAGGGCGGCACCAACCAGGATGTCGTGATCACCGGAACCGGGTTCTCTGCCATTCCCACGGTGTCGTTTTCGGGTAGCGGCGTAAACGTCAACTCGGTGAACTTCACGAGCTCCACGTCCATCACTGCGAACATCACGCTTGAGTCGGGTGCAACGACAGGCTTGCGCACGCTTACGGTGACCAACTCCGACGGCGGTTCGGGTTCGTGCGCGACGTGCTTCAGCGTGGCCGCCGGACCCAGCGTGACGAGCGCCACGCCAAACGCGAGGGGCCAAGGGGCAACCAGTCAGAGCATCGTGATCGCGGGTTCGAACTTCGCGACGAGTCCCTCGGTTGTCTTCTCCGGATCCGGGATCAGCGTTGCCTCGGCGGTAAGGGATTCCGCATCCCAGATCACCGCGGTGATCACGGTCGCGTCCGACGCTGCGACCACCGCGCGAACGATCACTGTGACGAATGCCGATTCCGGCGTCGGCACGTGCCCGAGCTGTTTTACGGTGAACGCCAAACCAACGGTTGCCCTCGTGGACCCAGTCCTCCCTGCTTCCCGGGGTCAGGGCGCCGCCAACCAGACTCTCACCATCACAGGGACCGGATTCAACGGCACGCCGACGGTTTCGTTCGGAACGAACATCACTACGAATTCGGTCGCTCGTGGCAGCGCAACGCAACTGACGGTCGGCATCTCGGTCGGGACCGGCGCCACCACCGGCGCGCGCGACTTCACGGTGACCAACCCCGACGGCGGGACGCCTGCCGTCTGTTCAGGCTGTTTCACCGTGAACGCGGCGCCGACCGCTACGAGCGCGACGCCGAGTTCGCTCGGTCAAGGTGCGACAAGCCAATCCGTGCTGATCGAGGGAACCGGATTCTCCGGCACGCCGACCGTTGATGTGTCCGGAACCGGCGTCACGGTCAACTCGGTGACTCGCAATGGCGCGACCCAGTTGACCCTTAGCGTCACTGTGACGTCAGGCGCAGCCACCGGCGCGCGCACGCTGACTATTACGAACCCCGATGGCGGCCCGGCTACGTGTGCGGGGTGCCTTACGGTGACTGCTGCTCCGACGGTGAGCGCGCCGACGCCGTCTGCCGGGAACAACAGCGGATCGGTCTCCCTTTCGATCCCAGGCACCGGATTTGCCTCGGGAGCTTCGGTGGCGCTTCAGCGTGCCGATGGGAAGGACTCCGACATCGCAGGTACCTCTGTGGTCGTGGTTTCCCAGACGCAGATCACCGCTGTGTTCAACCTCACCGCGGCCGCACCGGGCACGTGGTCCCTGCGCGTCACGAATTCCGACGCGGGTACAGGATCCTGTTCGAACTGTTTCACCGTTGTCGCGCCCAGCGCTCCGACCGTGACGGGAGCTTCCCCCAGCCCGCGTGGTCAGGGTGCCGCCGCGACGACGATGACGGTGACGGGGACGAACTTCGCGCGCGGCGCTGTGATCAGCGTGTCCGGAACGGGAGTCACCGTCGGAACTACGACGTTCGTGTCTACGACCCAGGTGACCGCGAGCGTCTCGGTCGCGTCCGGTGCGACGGCCGGCGCGCGCAACGTCTTGGTTACCAACACCGACAGCGTGGCGGGCACGTGCACCGGGTGTTTCACCGTCACCCCTTCCCCGACCGCGACTTCGGCGTCGCCGGCTGCCCGGGGCCAGGGCGCCGCGTCGCAAACCGTGACCATCACCGGATCCGGATTCCAAACCGGTTCGATCGCGGAGTTCACCGGTGACGGCCTCACCGTGGGCCCCACCACGTTCGTAGACGCCACGAGCCTGACCACCACCGTCGCGGTTGCCTCCGACGCGACGGCAAGTGCGCGCACGATCACGGTCACCAACCCCGACGGCGCAACGCCTGCGACGTGCACCGGTTGCTTCACCGTCACCCCTTCCCCGACC
>Ga0265292_1001084_pt1 | contig 26617 bp, 27 predicted proteins | sample Munlanlewell296A_FD_189080 | JGI IMG/M metagenome (GOLD analysis project Ga0265292, IMG submission 189080) | Leachate microbial communities from a municipal landfill in Southern Ontario, Canada - Leachate well 296A | ecosystem: Engineered > Solid waste > Landfill > Unclassified | place: Canada... | reverse complement strand
AGTCCTCCAGATTGTCTGGATCGTGCTCCTGTCCGTGTTCGTGGTCGTCGTCCTCTTCTGGATCTTCTGGTCCAGCCGCGAGGCGGAGCGGGACGCGATCCGCAAGTCCCAGCGGAAGGTCACGCCGTAGGCCGCCCCAGGTAGGCCTTCAAGGGTTCCCAGTAGAAGTCCTTCCAGCCTTGGGCCAGGTCTTCCGCCAGGCGGTCCGGGACGTCGCTGTGCACGAACATCAGCCGCGTACCCACCCCCTTCTTCGAGAAGTGGAACATGACCTTGGAGTCCGGCTCTTTCTCCTTGAAATCCGTCGTTCGCCACGACTGGACGATCACCTTGTCCTTCTCGATGCGGACGTTCTTCCCCGTGGCATAGCCGCCGAAGGCGGAGAAGCTCCCGCCGACCCTCCGGCTGATCGTCGCCTGGTCCCCCGTGAAGGCGCCGTGCTTCTTCGAATCCAGGAGGGCCTCGAAGACCGCGTGGGGCGGCGCATCGAGGATCACGGTCTGCCGAATCGTCTTGGCCATGCGCTGGACGATGCTTTGTGAGGGCAAGAGCCTTCTCCCGAAAAGGGGTCCAAGGTTCACCTGATGGGAACGTACTTCGAGACCGAAGTCGGACGGGATTCTCAGTCCTTCGCCGGTTCCCCGTGCCGGAAAGGAGCACACAAAAGCAAGGGCCGGGGGATTACGACGGGTTCGTCCTGGGTGACAAACACGGCGGCCGATGGCTCATCCGCGAGCAGGTCGATGAGAAACACCGTGTCCAAACACAAGGTCACGGGCGAAGCCTACCTTGCGGGTCTCCGGTGGCGGAGTTGGTCGACCCTGGTCCGGATGTCCTTGATCTCGCGAGCGCTGACCGGTCTCCAGGCACCGGCAAAGGCGGCCAGCGGTGGCTGCTTCATGGAGAGGAGCCGCTCGATAACGTCGGTGAAGCTCTCTCCGGGCCGCTTCTCCGCGCGAAGTTTGCGGTAGGTCCGGTCGCTCAGGGAAATGGTCTTGAACCCCATGGCTTCTGTGTATTGTCTGCGTACACATGGGCCTTCCCCTGATGCTGGCGATCGGGGACTTAGACGTACTTGTAGATGTTCGCCGGGAGCCCGCCCTGCTTGATCTCTTCCTCCATCTCCTCGAGCATGAGGATCCTCTTGATCGTGGGCGGGTGGGTCGCGAACAGCTCATTGGCGCGGCGCCAGTGGCTCTTCTTCTCGGCCTCGATGGCCTTCTGGAGTTCGTACTGGTCGATCTGCCCGTCGCGGTTCAGGTCGTACTGGGTCATCCGTGTCCGGAGGTCGTGGTAGTCCTCCGCCGCCTTCACGGGGTCGTTGATGTAGAAGGCCCGCAGGCCCGAGGGTTCGGCGTCGGGTCGGGCGAGGGAGAGCCCGTAGGTGATCTTCGTGAGGGCGGAGGCGAGGAGATGCGGGTCCCTCGTGGCGGCCCCGCTGTACGCGTCGGCGTAGGCCTCCCGCGTTCGGGACAGGTAGAGGACGAGGAGCTGCGTGATCAGGTAGACCAGGTAGGACAGGATGGCGACCGCGACGGCTACGAGCGCGGCCTGTCCGGCGTTCTTGCCCCGGCCCCCGCTGCTCGCCCGGAGGATCTCGAAGCCGCCTCGGGCCAGCACGTAGGCGAGGAGAGGGACCGCGGAGACCCAGGTCATGATCACGACGTCCCGGTGCCGGAGGTGGCCGATCTCGTGGGCCAGGACCGCGCGGATCTCGTCCTGGTTCAGCGTCTCCAGGAGGCCGCCCGTCACGACGAGCTCGGAAGAGCCCACGGTCCGCCCGAAGACGAAGGCGTTGGGGTCCGCGACCTGGCTCACCCAGACGTGCCGCGGCATCGGGACATTGGCCTGCCGCGCGAGCTCCTGCACGGTCTGCCAGAGCCAGGGGTTCGACTGGGGGGTGACTTCCACCCGCCGGCGGGTCGCCCACCGCACGATCGCGGGGGAGATCAGCCACTGGAGGAACATGAAGAAGAAGGCGAGCGCGACCACGATCGCGAAGCCGTAGGGGAAGACGTTCGTGGACACGAACAGGTCCACGATCACGAGGACGAGGAGCAAGAGGAGGGCGAGTACGCTGTACACGAGCACGATCGTCAGCTCGCTCCCGCGACGCAGCGCCCCGAGGGAACCCATACAAACCGCTATATCAGGGTTGGTCATGAGTCTTACGCTGGCATGCCCGAGCTCGTCGAGTCCATCAACTGCCCCCACTGCGGCGGCCCCCTGAACCTGACCACGGGCGAGGTCATCGTCACCTGCCCCTACTGCGGCAGCGCGGTCCGCCTGAGGGGCGACAAGCCCTTCCTCCTGAGGCACTCGATGCTTCCCGCCCGTCTGGACCGGGACGCGGCCCTGCAGACGATCGAGGGCTGGATGGAGGGCGGGATCATGAAGCCCGACGACCTGCGACGGGCCTCCCGCGTGACCTCCCTCGACTGCACCTACCTGCCCTTCTACGTGTTCGAGATCGACGCGACGACCGCCTACGCGGGCGTCCTCACGCGGACGGGCACGAACGAGCGGCGCTCGGGCCAGCTCGTGCGGAACTATTTCTGGAAGATCCTCGGCCGGCGGTCCGGGGAGTTCGAGATCGGGGACTACCACATCCCCCTCGTGCAGAAGGTCCCCTTCGACACGACCGGAATGATGCGGGATGCGAAGATGCTGAACGCCGAGGTGGACGAGGACGAGGCGGGACGCCTCGCGCAGGAAGAGGTCGATGCCCACCAGAAAGAGCTCCTCAAGGACGTCGTGGACGTGCTCGAGGACGCGAAGACCGATGCGGTCGTCAAGGACTCCGAGTTCCTGCACGCGCCGCTATGGTTCGCGACCTACGTGTACCACGACCGCACGTACAAAATCGTCCTGGATGCCGCGTCGGGCGACGTGGTCCGCGGGGACATCCCTTCGCCGAGCGGCGGCTTCCGCGAATTCCTGCAGGATGCGTCGCGGGGCCTGTTCCGCGGTTGAGCCCGATCACTCTTCCGGGCGTTCCACGTCTTCGTAATCGGCGAGGTAGGCCCCGCAGTTCGGGCACGACTCGGCGTCGGGGTCGATTTCCCAGCCGCATTCGGGGCAGCGGTCCATCGAGGGCCTCCGACCTGCATAGACCTCCATCGTACCTATAAATTCGCGCCCATCGCCGGCCGACGCGCCCGCGTTTCAGAAGTCATCGAGCGTGGTGGGTCCCTTCTTCGAGGACACGGGCCTCCTTCGCGGCTCGGGCGTGGGCGGTCTTCTCTCCTCCGCGATTTCCTCCCGCTTCGCCTCGAGAACCCGCTCGGGGGCCGTGGTCACAAACGTCTCGCCGCCCGGCTCGCCCACGAAAATCTTCTGTTTGAGGTCCCGCCGGAGCTTGTCGAGCTCCTGGTGCATCCTGCGCTCCTTGCGCTTCGCGCTGTACAGGAACGCCTCGTCCCGCGTGTCTCGCGTCACGAGCATGATCACCCGCCCGCGCGCGCTCCGTCCGGTACGCCCACGCCGCTGGATCGTGCGGATCTCGGAGGGCACGGGCTCGTAGAAGACGACGAGGTCCACCTGGGGGATGTCCAGGCCCTCCTCGCCGATGGACGTGGCCACGATCACGTTGATCGCGCCCGCGCGGAAGCGCTCGAGGATGTCCACCTGCTCCTTCTGCGTGAGCCCGGTGTCCTCCCCCCTGGAGGCCTGACCGACGAAGCGCGCGGGCTTGATCTCGGAATGGAGCTTCGCGAGCTCCCTCGTCACCAGGTCGGCCGTCTCCCGGTAATGGGTGAAGACGATGATCTTCGAATCGGGCTTCGAGCGGAACTGGCCCAGGACGACCGCGGCGGTCTTCTTGAGCTTCGGGTGCTCCACCACCGTCTCGCGGGCGATCTTCATCGCTTCTTTGACCTTCGTGTGCTTCAGGAACTGCACGTCGGCCCGGGATCGGGCGTCGGCCTCGAGGCGGTCGAAGTAGGAGCGCAGGGCGCTCATCCCCTGCGTCTCCGCCAGGGTGATCGCGTGGTTCGCCTTCATCACAATCGCCTGAGCCGTCATGGCGCCGAAGAGCCGGCCGTCCTTGTCGCCGCCGTCGAGGCGCTTGCGGATCTCGTCCCCCGCGGCGAGGACGTCCTTCGTGGACGGCTTCGGCTTGCCCTGGAGGAACCCGATCTTCTTGAGCCGCTCCACCTGCTCGTCGTAGACGGCCTCGAGCAGGGACCGGATGTCCTTGGCCACCTCGGGAACCTCGACGGGGATGCGCTCGATGTCCAGGCCCTGGACGTAGGGCACGACGTCGGGGTCGAACTCCGTGCGGATCTCCACGGCGGTGATGCCCAGGTTCCCGCAGACCTCGAGAATCTTTTCCGCGGAGGAGCCCGGGGACGCGGTCATCCCGAGGATGATCCGGTCCGGCACCTCCTTGTAGGCCGCGGCCACGTCCACGTAGGCGTAGTCGCCCACGGCGCGGTGGGCCTCGTCGAAGACGATGAGGCTGACATCGTCCAGGGAGATGCGCTCGGCCCGCAGGTCGTTGCGGATCACCTGGGGCGTCGAGACCACGATCTTCGATCCGCGCCAGAGGAGCTCCCGCTCGTCGGGGGACGTGACCTCACCGGTGAAGACCGCGATGGGCTCGACGATCAACACCCCCCTCAGAGAGGCCGCATGTTGCTCCACGAGAGGCTTCGTCGGCGCGAGGAACAGGATCTTCCCGCCCTTGCGGCGGAGAATCTCCGCGAGGACCATCGTCGCGATGACCGTCTTGCCCATCCCCGTGGGCAGGACGACCAGGGTGGAGCGGGAGAGACAGGCCTTGGCGATGTTCACTTGGTACGCCCGCTCCTCCACGGCCCCGCGGCGGAGGAGCTCGTGGGTCACGTACACGGGTGCGAAACGACGGGAGGCGGGGATAACCCTTTCCATCGGGTCCGCGAAGCGGCCTCAGGGCAGGGTGGCCTTATCGAACATCGCCGGGTCGCCACCGAGAGGCTTCGTCGCGTCGATGCCCATCTTCGACGTGAAGCCGTCCTGCGCGCTCGGATCGATCGACGACCCGCGGACGTCGTGCAGGACGACAAGGCCACGGTTCGCATCGGGCGTGTCGTCACGGCAATGCGATGTCCCTGTCGTCGGACAGGTCGATGCCATCGAGTTCTCGAGAGGTTTGCGTCGTTCGGTTCGGGGCGGTCTGCCAAAGATTGAAGTATCTGTGCGCCTATGCACATGCACAGATGACGAAGACGATTAGCCTCTCCGACGAGGCATACCGGGTCCTCCACCGGCACAAGCTGGCGGGCGAGAGCTTCTCGGACACGGTCATCCGACTCGCCCGGCAGGGTGGTAAGCTTTCCGAAGTCATCGGACTGTATCCGGAGTTGCGGGGCCGGACCAACCTCGCCAACTTGGTCCGCGAGAACCGGAGGCAGCTCGAGCGGCGGGTGGCCACCCGTTGAAGTGTCTGGACACCACGTTTCTGATCGACGTCGTCGAAAGCCCGGAAGAGGTCCGGGCGATCTCCGAGGAACTCGAGCGCCGCGGCGAGGTCCTGGCCACGACAACCTTCAATGTGTACGAAGCGCTCCTCGGCGTTCATTCCATCCGCGACCGGAGCCAGCGGACGAAGCTCCTAGACTTGTACGCGAGGGTGTTCGCCCGTCTCGTGGTGTTGCCTGTTTCCCTGGAGGACGCATCAAAGGCGGCGGAGCTCGGAGGAGAGCTCCGACGGAGGGGCCATGATGTCGGCGCGGATAGTCTCACGGCAGCGATCGCGATGCGAAGCGGGTCCGACGGCGTCGTCACGCGCAGCGTGGCTCACTTTGAGAGGCTTACGGAACTGACGGGCTTGGAGGTTGTCCCGTACTAAGGCTGCGGTAGCGAACGGCCTCCGGAGCCGCCTGGTTCTACGACGTCCATGGTCTCGGTGCGGCAATCTCAGCGCAGATAGGCTTGGAATCCTAGACTTGTGCCTTGTCGAACATCCCCGGGTCCGCGCCGAGGGGCTTCGTCGCGTCGATGCCCACCTTCGAGGTGAAGCCGTCCTGCGCGCTCGGGTCGATGGACGAGCCCCGCACTCCATGGAGGACCACGAGCCCGCGGTCCGCCTGGAACCGCGTGGCCACGGCCCACTCCACGTCCCGGTCGTCGTACACGTCGATGTCCTCGTCGACGATCGTGACCTGCTTCATCGACGTGTGCGCGCCGAATGCCGCCATGATGGCGTTCTTGGCGTCACCCTGGTGCTGCTTCCTGATCGACACAACGCCGTGGAGCCAGGCGCACCCGCCCTCTGTGAGGCGCACGGCCTTCACGTACGGCACGGCGCGGGACACGGCTTGGTAGATCACGGGTTCGCGGGGCATCCCCATGAACATGAAGTGCTCGTCGAGCCCGCCCACGATGATGTGGAAGATCGGATCGTCGACGTGGTAGATGCGGTCGATGACGAGCACGGGCTCTTTCCGTACGCGGTCGTACGTGCGCACCGCGTCCACGAACGGTCCTTCCTCGTGGGTCTCCTTCGTGAGGCGGCCCTCGAGCACGTACTCCGCGTCCGCGGGCACCGTGAGCCCGTTCTCGATCTTCACCATGTCCACGGGCTTTCCCAGGGTGGACTGGGTCAGCGCGGACGCGATGCGGCTCTCGTCCACGCCGTACTCCACGGAGGTCCCGCCGCCGAGGAGGAGCCATGGGTCCAGGCCGATGCACACGGCCACCTTGAGCTCCTCGCCCGCCTTGATCGCCTCGTCGTACATGTGCCGAAGATGGCGGGGCACGATCCGGCATGCGCCGCGCGTCTCATCCAGGATCTGGATGCGGTGGAACGAGAGGTTCCGTACGCCCTCCCACTCCGCGACCCACACGCCCGCGGTGACGAAGCGGCCGGCATCGTTCGGATAGAGCTTCGGCACGGGGGAGTCGAGGAGGTCCACGTCCGTCGAGGCGTTCTTCAGGAACGGCGCCCGCTCGACGAGGCGCGTGTCCTTCGGATGGGTCTGGGCCTCGAGGAGCCTGGAGAGCAGCTCTTCCTTTGCGATGTTCAGGGAAGCGGCCACGCGGTCCCGCGTCGACCAGAGGTTCCCCGTGGCGTCGAAGCCATCCAGATTCGTGAAGTGCACGGGGACGTTCGGGTGAGCGACGAGATGCCTGGTCACCTCGATCTCGCGAGACACGGGCTCCTTGATCGTGACGACCTCGTCGGGGAAGCGCTCGAGCCAGGGGCGGACCGCCATGATGATTCCCGCGCGTGGTATGCCGCGGACCTCATAAGATAACGCGCCCGGAGACCCCCCCAATTTATTGGGGGGAGGAAGGGCGCCCAGCGGGTCGCCCACGCATTCGTTCAACCCTCGCAAACCCTTATGTAACCTCGTGTGAATGAGAATCTGTGCATACGGCGACCACCCGCCGAGCCTCGGCTCGGAAGGTAAGGCACTCCCGGTTTCGAGCGGGAGAAAGACGGTTGAAGGCTCGCCAGCACATGCATCGACCCGGAGGGCATGCCGCCAGCAATGGCGCGGTGGATATGCCTATGAAGCCGTCTCTCCGAGTCAGGCCGCCGTCGCCGCAAGCGCGACAGAGGGTTGGCAGCCCCGACGTCAACCGGCCAATCGTAGCGCGCCATGAGATCAAGCCTCAGAACTTGGTTGAGCGCAGTTACAAGCCTCCCGCTTCAGCGGGCGGTAGCTGACAGAAAGCTTTGCGACCTACGGAGGCCAGATCGGCGGCGGGCTCCGATCGGGCGGCGAGGGTGGAGGCGGTTCCATGGGACCCGGCGGGCGCGGCCTCAGGAGGAGCAGCAGCGCCCCGGCGAGGGAGACGATCCCTGCGCCGATGAGTCCCGCGACGAGCGGGTTCACTGCGAACCCGGCAGGGCCGTGGTCCTGCGAGCCCGCGGGTCCGACGGTGACCGTGAGGTTCAGCTCGTTGTTCCCCGAGACCGCCTCGGGTGGGGTCACGTTGTACACGGTGATACGCAAGGTGTGGTTGCCGATGCCGAGGGCGGGGAAGGCAGGGGAGATGATCGCTTCGGTGGCGCGGGCCTCGAGCGGCAGGGGAAGAGACAGCGGTTCAAGCGCGAACTGGGTCCCATTGGGCCGCACGTCGATGATCTGGATCGCTGCATTCGTTGCGGTGGCGCCACCGAGGTTCATCAAGGTGACGGTCACCGTGACGTTGTCACCCTCCGTGGGGTTCGCGGGGCTCACGCTGGCGCCGATCGGGACGACGTCGGGCGAGGTGCCCGGAGAGGGGAAGGCCTTCACGGAGATGGAGACGGAGGCCTGGCCCGTGAGCCCGCGACCGTCCTTCACGGTGACTGCGGCGGCGTATTCTCCCGCCTTCCCGTACGCGTGCGCGGCGAAGGGAGACTCCTGCCATCCCGTCGTCCCACCGTCTCCGAAGACGAAGGCGTAGGCGACGATCCGCCCGTTTCCCTCATCGTGACCGACGCTCCCCGAGGCATCGAAGTGGACGGGTTGCCCGACGTAGGGCGTCGCGGTGTCAGTGGTCAGGATCGCGTTCGGTCCCGAAGGCACAGCGTTGACGACGGCGAGCAGGCTGAATGCGATGGCCCACACCGCCAACATGATCCCCGCCTGTCTGCGAAGGGCGGCGCGCATCCTCCAGGAACCCGCGGTTGGGGAAGCCCTCGCATCGGAAAATGCTTCGCTACACCCGCTTACCATGTCGCCGCGCCAGAAGTCTTTATACCCGCCGTCCGTTCGGACGGCCGTGACCCTCGAATCCGCCCGGAAATACGCCCTCCAGAACGCCGTCTTCCATGGAGGGAAGGCCGAGGCCAAAGCCGTCCTGGGCAAGCTCCTGGCCGAGGACCCGTCCCTGCGTCCCCGCGCTCAGCAGGTCTCCGGGGAGGTCGAGCGGGTGGTGGCCGAGGTCAACCGTCTGGACGCGGAATCCCAGCGGGCCGAGCTGGCGGTCCTGGCCCCGGAGCTCCTCGAAAAGCCGAAGGGCGAATCGGGCCCCAAGGAGCTCCCGCCACTCCCGGATGCCGTGGACGGGAAGGTCGTGTGCCGGCTTGCCCCCTACCCGAGCGGGCCCCTCCACATCGGGAACGCCCGCGCCTTCGTCCTCAACGACGCCTACGTGAAGCGGTACCACGGACGCCTGCTCCTCGTCTTCGACGACACGATCGGCTCGGAGGAGAAACCCCTCCTCCCGGAGGCTTTCGACCAGGTGCGCCAAGGCCTGGACTGGGCCGGCGTCGAGTACCACGAGGTCCTCTACAAGAGCGACCGCATCCCGATCCACTACGAGTGGGCGGAGAAGCTCCTGGAGACCGGGTCCGCGTACGCGTGCATGTGCGACGCGGAGACCCTGCGGAAGAACCGCGAAGCGGGCAAGGCGTGCGTCCACCGCTCCCAGGACGCCGACGAGACGATCGCGATCTGGGAGGCCATGCTCGCCGGGGAGTACGAGGAGGGCGGGGCCGTCCTGCGACTCAAGACGGACATGCAGGATCCCAACCCGGCGTTCCGGGACCGTGTGCTCTTCCGCGTGGCGGACCGCGAGCACCCGCGCGTGGGCACGAAGTATCACGTCTGGCCGATGCTCGAGTTCTCCTGGGCCATCGACGACCACCTGCTCGGGGTGACGCACGTGATCCGAGGCAAGGACCTCGTGATCGAGGACGACATGGAGACGCGCCTGTGGGACATCCTTGGCATCGAGCGGCGCCCGCACTTCGTCCACTTCGGCATCCTGCGCTTCAAGGACCTGGAGCTGTCCAAGTCCCGCTACCGGCGGGAGATCGCCGCGGGGAACCTGACGGGAATCGACGACCCGCGCACCTGGTCCCTCCAGTCCCTCCGGAGGCGGGGCATCCGTCCGGCGGCCGTCCGGGACTTCGTCCTGTCCTTCGGCCTGAGCCAGGCGGACGTCGAGGTCGCCGCGGAGACCCTGTACGCGGAGAACCGCAAGCTCATCGACAAGGACGCGAACCGCTACTTCTTCGTGCCCGAGCCCGTGACGGTCGAGGTCGAGGGCCTGCCGCCCGTCGAGACCGTGAAGGTCCCGCTCCATCCCGATTTCCCGGGCAGGGGCGCGCGCGTCCTGCCCGTGGGTCCGAAGCTGCACGTGGCCCGCGAGGACTTCGAGCGGTTCCGCGGGCAGGAAGTGCGGCTCAAGGACTTCTGCAACGTCGCCCTGGACCATCACGCCAAGTTCCTCTCCTTGGAGAACAAGGACATCCCTAAGGTCCAGTGGGTCGGCCATGGCGGGGTGCAGACGAAGGTCGTCATGCCGACGGGCTTCGAATCCCACGGTCTGGCGGAGCCCACGGTGGCGTCCCTCCACGTGGACGACGTGGTCCAATTCGAGCGCATCGGGTTCGCGCGGATCGACCACGTGAGCAAGGCCGAGGTCCGCGCGTACTTCGCGCACCGCTGAACCTCGTTATGCCCAGTTGGGCATAACGCCCCAACCTGGGTCGGATGGAGGCCTGCGTCTCGTCCCGTCCATCGCTTCGGTCGCCTCCTGGGAGACTACCACTTTCGCGGATCTCCCTCCCGTGGCGAGGGTCATCTCCCGGCGTGTGTATGCCCAGTTGGGCATAACTGCGATGAGATCCAGATCCGTCCACCGGGCGCGTCGGCAACATCCGAGCGGGATGGACGGCTTCATCGTTACGTGGGACGTGGACTCCCATGATGCCGGTCAGTGTGCTAGGGTCCGGCGATTCGTGTTCGGCTATTCTCTGAACAAGGATGGCCGTGTCTACCGCTATCCAGGGTTTGTGGAGCGCGACGGGGTTCGCTATCTGGGCCAGTCGGTCCTTTTCATCACCGTCACTGGGCTGCCGGATTTGGTCGCCTTCCTGAGGAAGGAGGGTGTGGACCATGCGGTGACCACCGCGTGGCTCGGCGCGATTATGCCCAGTTGAGCATAATGCCCCGCATCCGGACGCCGCGGTCAACCTTTTCTATTCCCCGCCTCTTGCCGCCCACCATGGTCCGCTTCGCGAAGCGCGTCACGTCCATCGAGTCCTCCCCGACGATCCGCCTCGGCAACCTCGTGGCCGAAATGAAGGGCCGCGGGGAGAAGGTCCTCTCCCTGTCCGTGGGCGAGCCGGACTTCCCGACGCCGGCGCACATCGTCGACGCGGCGAAGGAGGCCTTGGACGAGGGCTTCACGAAGTACACGCCCTCCACGGGCATCAAGGAGCTGCGCGAGGCCATCGCGGAGAAGTCCGTCCGGGAGAACCAGATCCCCGCGAGGCCGGAGAACGTCCTCGTGGCCCCGACGAAGCATACACTGTACATGGCCTGCACCGCCCTCCTCGAAGCGGGGGATGAGGCCCTCATACCCGACCCGGGATGGGTCTCCTACGCCCCCATGGTCCAGCTCGCGGGAGCGAAGCCCGTGCCCGTGCGCGCGGCGGACGAGGTGGGCTTCGTGCCCACCCCGGAGGCGGTCGCGGAGGCGATCACGCCGCGCACCCGCCTGATCATGCTCAACTCTCCCTCGAATCCCGCCGGCTCCGTCTACCCTCGTGAGACGATCCGCGGCCTCTGCGACCTGGCGAAGGACCACGACCTCGTCGTCGTGAGCGACGAGATCTACGAGAAGATCCTCTACGAGGGCGAGCATGTGTCTCCCGCTTCCCTGGACGGCATGTTCGACCGCACGATCACCGCGAACGGCTTCTCGAAGACGTACTCGATGACGGGCTGGCGACTCGGATGGCTCGTCGCTCCGAAGCCCATCTTCGATCAGATCGCGAAGGTCCAGGAGCACACGATCACGTGCGCCACGGCCTTCGCGCAGAGGGCCGGGGTGGTGGCACTCCGCGGACCCAAGGAGCCCCTGCTGACCATGGTCCGGGAGTTCCGCGCGCGAAGGGACCTGATCGTCTCCGAGCTCGCGACGATCGATTGTGTGACGTGCTTCAAACCCGCGGGAGCCTTCTACGTGTTCCCGGCCTTCAACGTGCCGATGGACGACCGCGCCCTCGGAGAGACAATCCTGAAGGAGGCCAAGGTCGCCGTGACCCCGGGCAGCGCCTTCGGCGACGCCGGCGCGGGCCACCTGCGCTTCTCCTATGCCGCCTCGCGCGACACGATCACGGAAGGCGTGCGCCGCATCGGCGAGGTCGTCGCGAAGCTCTGAGGCCTACTTCGCCCCGTGCTTCCGCAGCCACTCCGCCGCCTCGGGGTGCCCTTTCTCCATTGCGAGGGAGACCGCGGTCTTCCCCTGCTCCGTCTTCGCGGTCACGTCGCCGCCGTGGGACACGAGGAGCTCGAGCATCTCGAGGTCCCCGTTCGCCGCGGCCTCGAGGACCGGGGTGAAGCCGCCGCTGTACCCGTAGTTCACGTCGGCTCCGGCCTCCACGAGGATCTTGGCCGCGCGGTAGTGGCCCTGGGACGCGGCGCCGGTCAGGGCGGTGAACTTCCCCGGGTTCGTTCCCGCCTGGTTCACATTGGCCCCGCAGGACAGGAGGTATTCGACGATGTCCGCGTGGCCCATGTAGGCGGCGAGGCCCATGGGTGGGAAGCCGTCGGGGGAGACCGTGTGCACCGCAGTGGGGTTCTCCTCCACGAGCTCCTGGGCCCGTCTCAGGTCCCCCACGGCCGCGGCCGCATGGAGGTCCAGCGTGGGGTTGCGCGCGAGGATCGCGTCGGCGATGCCCTTGCGCCCGTGGTAGAGGGCGAAGACGGCCGCGTGGATGCCCTCTTTCGTCTTCGCGTCTTTGAGGCTGGGGTCCTTGGCGAGGAGTCCGTTCACCTTCGCGGCATCGCCCGCCTTGATCGCGTCGAAGAGAGCCTGGGACATGGGAGGAGACGCAACGATGCGGGGTACGATAAACCTTGCTCGCGCTCGCCTGGACGCCAAAGAAAAGGGAAGGGTAGGCCCCGAAGGGCCTACGTGCTCACTGCACGACCTGGGTCTCGCCACACGACGGGCACATGACCTCGATGGGCCGCTTGCTCGTCGTGATTTCGATGGACGCGCCGCAGTGCTTGCAGGACACGTTCATCGGGCCCGCGGCGGACGGCTGCGTGGGTCCGCTCGGGGGCGGGGGTGGCGGCGTCGGGCGTCCGGCTACAGGCGCCCTCGGTCCCGGGCCCATGCCCGTCCTCCGCCACAGGAGGATGACCGCCAGGAGCAGGACGACCACGAGCAGGGTCAGCAGGATGTCGTAGAGCGGGATGCCCGCGACCTCCGTGAGGAGCGGGTTCACCGCGCCGATGTGTACGACATTCTGGACCGCGGCGCCCGTGTTCGTCTCGTAGACGGACAGGAGCATGTCCCCCGTGGGCGCTCCCGACGGGACCGTCAGGGTCAGGGTTCCCGACTGGCTCGTCGTGGTCACGTGCTTGAACGCGACGCCGTACAGGCTGATGTAGAAGCTGTACTGGGCCGGCAGCACCGAGCTGCCGCGCTTCGCGATCGAGTACGAGATCGTCATCGTGTCGCCCGGCATGTAGTTCGGGCGATCCAGGCCGATCGTCAGGAAGTAGCCTCCGACTTGGCTCGCGCTCGCCTGCGCCTGCACCGCGCGTCCGTTCTGGCTGGCCGTCACGGTGAAGGTGTACGCCGCGCTCGCGGGGTTCGGGGTCGTGTAGGTCGCGGTCAGGCCCGTCGTGCTCCCGGAGGCGACCATCGTGCCACCCGCGTCCGTGACCTGCCAGTAGTAGGTCGGGTTCGTGATCACGTTGGACTGGAGGCTGAATGTCGCCGTGACCGTGTCGCCGGCGTTGAACTCCGACTTGTCCAGGTTCAGGGCGAGGTACCCGAACGCCACCGTCGTGCCGGCGAAGGCCTGCGCCGTCGTCCCGTTGCCGTTGTTCACCTCGACGCCCACCTCGAGGAAGCCTTGGTAGGTCGCCGGGATCGCGTAGGTGTACTTGGAACTCCCGCCCGCCTTCGACGCCAGGATGTTCCCGGAGAAGTCCCGGACGGTCCAGGTGTAGGTCAGCGTCGGCGCGCCCGTGGCGAAGACCAGCGCTGTCGCGGTCAGGGTGTCGCCGCTCATGTACTGCATCTTGTCCAGCGTCAGCTCGACAGAGAGCGAGGCCGTCGTCTGGACGGTGAAGGCGACCGAGGACGTCGCGGAGAGGACGCCGTGGGCCGTCGCCGTTGCCGAGATTTCGTAGCTGCCGGTCGTGGGCGTCGCGGCCAGCTGGAAGACGTAGGTCAGGAAGCCGCTCGCGTCCGTGACGAGGCCGGTCTTGCTGTAGGCGGGGACGGAATTGCCGCTCGTGAGGTCCGTCACATTCACGCCCACGGGGATGTTGGGCTCCGTCGGGTTCCCGGGCACGCCCGTGACCCGCGTCTGGATCGAGACGGTCACGATGCTCCCCGGCGCGTACGTCGGCGGGAACGGGATCAAGACCGTCACCCCGAGGTCGCCCACGCGGAACTGGGTGCCCGCGGTGTCGTGTCGCAGGCCCGCCGTGTCGTTGAACCAGGCGAAGACGTTGGCCCGCAGGCCCGGGGCGAGGGCGGTGGATAGCGCGAAGACGTAGGCACCCTGGGCGACGCTGAAGTTGTACTGGGGCACCGAGAGCAGATTGACGCCGCCCGTGGAGTAGACCTCCAGGACGCCGATTCCGTTGGAGGCCGGCGTGCCGTTCTGGAGGAGGACCGCGGCCCAGGAGATCGTGACGTTGTCCCCGGGCAGGTATGCCAGGCGGTCCGTCCGGACGCTCAGGGCGAACTGCTGGATGTCGAAGGGGTAGCTGTCGAGGAGGCCGCCCCCGCTCGAGTAGCGGAGCTCGACCCGGTAGGTCGTGTTGTCGGGCCACGTGGCGGGAACTTGCCACGAGATGGTCCGCACCCCGGAGGTGCCGACGGTCTGGTTGAGGATCGTGGCGCTCGGCGTCCCGGAGACGAAGTTCAGGATGCGGAGGTTGTACATGTCCCCCGGCGTCGACGTGATCGTGATCTCCATGAACTCGCCCGGAACGTAGGTGGTCGCCCCCGTGTACTTGCCCGGCGCCACGTCCATGGCGATGAACGCGGCTCGCGCGGGCATCAGTGCGACCAGGCCCACCGTGGCGACCATCGCCATCGCAAGCGCAACGACGACCAATTGGGCCCAGCGTTTGCCCTTCAGACTCGGTAGTGCCATCTCAACCCATCCCTGATTGGCCCGCGGGCACGCTCCCGCGGACCGAGTCGGCATGATGTCAGACATACTTAAGATTTTTGTCCGAGATTTGTCCGACCCACAAGGAGGCCTACACGCCCCGTGCCCCCGCCGGACCGTCGTCCTTCAGCCGAGCGAAGAGCCCATCCGCCCGCGCCCGCCAGGGCGCCGCGTCCGCCGCCCGGCCTTGGGCCTCATAGACCTTCGCGATCTCCGCGTAGCGGCTCGCGAGGCTGTACGGATTCTCGAGGCGGGCGATGAGCTCGACCGATTCCAGGAGGTGGGCCTCCGCCTTCGCCCATTCGCCCCGGCGCGCGAAGACGAGGCCCAGGTTGGCCCGCGCGGTCGACAGGGCCAAGGGATCCCCGATCGTGCCGGCGAGATCCAAGGCCCGCTCCGCGCACGACGCGGCCGCCTCCATCGCGTCCAGCTGGAGGAAGTTGTCCACCGCGTTCGCCAGGGCGTAGGAGGCGAAGCGCACCTCGCCTGTGCCGAGGGCCAGGTCCGCGCTCCGGCGGAAGGCCTCCGCGGCCTTGCGCGGTTCGCCCTCCCGGCTCAGGACGATGGCCCGGTTGTTCTCCAGGGCGGCCTCCTCGCGGCTGCCCTTGCGGGCCAGGGGCACCGCCTCCTCGAGCTTCGCCTTCGCGGCGCCCAGGTCCCCGCGGGCGATGAGGACGGCGCCCAGGTCGATGATCGCCCGGGACTTCTCGCGCGGGTTCGCGTCGAGCAGCCGACTCGCGCGGGAGAGGTACTCGATGGCCACCCCCAGGTTCCCGAGCTTCCGCTCGACCCCGCCGAGCGCTCGGAGGGCCTCGCCCTCCAACGCGGAATCGTCCCGCGTCGCGGCCTCCTTCACCGCGGCGGACAGGATGGTCTGGGCCTCCGTGTACGCGCCCACGCGGTTCGCGATGCGCCCGAGGTGGATGCGGGCCCGCACGGTCTCGTCGCCGGTGCCGCTCCGCACGATCCCCTCGAGGACCTCCTGGGCCTCGGCGAACTTCCCGAGGAACATCTGGGTCTCCGCGAGGAGCCCCAGCGGCCGCTCCTCGGAAGGGAGCCGGAGGAGGCACGCCTCCAACTCTCCGGCACGCGCGCTCTCCGCGAAGGACTCCCCCTCCGCGGTCAGGAGCGCGGCGGCGGCGTGGACGTCCCCGGCCTCGATGCGGTGGAAGGCGCTCTCCAGGACGTCCCCGCGGCCCTCCCAGTACGCGGCCGCGCGGGCGTGGGCCCTGCGCCGCTCCTCGTCCTCCATCCGCCTCAGATAGAATTCCTTGACCAGGTCGTGGAGCAGGTAGCCTTCCTCCCGGTGCTGGAGGACCGCCTTCCGCAGGAGCCGGCGGAGCTGGGCCACCGTGGCCCCGAGGGCCTCGGGCGACCTCGCCGGGCGGCGCAGGATCGCGAAGGCCTTCAGCACGTCCTCGGAGACGTCGTCCAGGCCGTCCAGCACGGTCTCCAGGATGAACCGCTCCGTCTCCGCCTCCCCGACGTCCATGCCGCTCGCGGCGAAGAGCTCGAGGGCCAGCGGGTGGCCCTGGGTCGCGCGGAGCACGCGCCGGAGGGCCTTGGGTTCCAGGTCGGCGCCGCGGGCGGCCAGGAGGGCTCCCGCCGCGGTCGGGTCGAGCCCGTGGAGCTGGACCTCCATGAGCGTTTTGCCCATCAGGTCGCCCCGGTCGTAGAAGGTGGGCTGGGCGCGGCTCGCGACGAGGACCTTGAAGGGCGGCACCTTCTCCAGGAGGGATCGGAGGACGCCCTCCGCGGGCGGGCACGCCTGCAGGTCGTCCAGGGCGAGGAGGCAGCCCTCCATGTCCTCGCGGAGGACCGCGATGGCCTCGACCGGATCGTAGGCGGGCCGCGAGAGGACCGCCTTGAGCCGCCGCTTCCCCTGTCGGACGAGGAAGTCCGCGCAGGAGGACAGGAGTCCATGGGCGTCGTCATGGGCGTAGAGGCGCCTCAGGAGGCACGGTCGCGCCTCGGTGGACACGGCCTTCGCCAGGAAGGCGCTCTTCCCGATCCCCGCGACGCCGATGACCACCGCCACGGGCCGCGGGTCCTTCGCGAGCCACTCTCCGAGGACCTTCAGCTCCTCCTCCCGGCCGAAGAACGGACGCCCTGGGGGCGGGGCGGGCTTCGGCGGTTGGGGCGGCGCCAGGACGACCCGGTCGGACGCGAGGATGCGCTGGACCGCTTCCGACTCCCGCACGCCGTGCTTCCGCAAGGCCTCGATGGCCTCCTCCCCGCGCACCTCGCGCGTGCCCTCCGGGCCCGAGAGGGTGATCGTCCGCTGACGGGCGTGCTCCCGCATCTTGCGGGCGACCTCCTGCCCCGACGGCGTGAGGGCATACACCTTGCGGCGGACCTTGGCGCTGGCCACGTGGGCCATCCGCTCCTGGACGCGACCCGTGGTCCGGAGTCGCTTCAGCTCCAGGGCCACGTGCGCGCGGCTGATGCCGAGGGCGTTCGCGATCCCGTCCTGGGTCATCTCCGCGGGGCACTCGTACGCGTCGGCGTGGCGGAGGAATCCCGAGAGATGCACGAGAACGCGTTCGCCCACGGTGACGCCGGGCACTCCTCCAGCACCCCCCGCTTCGGGAAGGGCCCGTCGCTACTTAACCGCCATGTACGCATTTGGCGCGGCCTGTTTTTCTGCGCCGCGGATTCATTCCATTTTCCGAAGGTCGCGGACGATCTGCGGCACCGGCGTGAGGTCCTCCACCTCGAAGTCCGGCTCCGGGTCCGTCCGGCCCCGCCCCAGGCCCGCGCGGTTCACCCAGACCGTCTGCATCCCGAGGCGGGACGCTCCCTCCACGTCCGCCTGAAGGGAATCGCCCACGTGGAGGACTTGCTGCGGTTCGACGTTGAGGGCCCGCAGGGCCATCTCAAAGATCTTCGGCCGCGGTTTGTATGATTGCGCCGCCTCGGACGTGACGATCGCATCGAACCGGAGGCCGTTGCGGGAGAGGATGCCTTTCAGGAACTCGTGGTCCGCGTTCGAGACGACCGCGCGCGGCACGCCATCCAGCGAGTCGAGGACGGCCCGCACCTCCGGGTACGCCTTCGCCTTGAGCCACATGCGGTCGAGGATCTCGAGGTAGGGCTCCGGGTCCGCGTCGATCCCGAAGTCCGCGAAGGCTTTCGCGAGGGCGTCCGAGGTGACCTCCCGCAGGGTGAGGAAGGTTTCCGTGTCTGCGCCGAAGAAGTGGCGGTCCCAGGCCTCTAGGAGCGTCTCCGGGTCCAGGCCCGGCCGGTTCTCCTCGCACGCGCGGCGCGCGACGTGGATGAGCACGTCCCGTCCCGTGTCGACGATCGTGCCGAACGCATCGAAAGTCACCGCGCGGACCATCAGGCTCCCGACGGCGCGCCTCGTCCTTCAGGCTTTCGGGCGCGGCCGACGTCGCACAGGGATTGGATTGCGCAGGCGTCGCACCGCGGCTTCGGGCGGCACGTGGTCTTCGCATGCCTGACGAGGAGGGCGTGGTACTCCTGGTAGACGCCCACGTCCTTCGGGACGCGGCTTTCGAAATACCGTTGCACGCGGTCATAGTCGTCCGTCGAGAAGAGGCCCACGCGCGTCCCGATCCTCACGGTGTACGCGTCGACGACGAAGACCGGATGGCCGCCTGCGTAGAGCAAGATCGAGTCGGCCGTCTCCGGGCCGACGCCCGCCTGGTCCCGGAGGTCTTCTCGGATCACGGCGGTCGGCCGGTCGAAGTAACGCGCCAGATCCCCGCAGCTCCGCTCCATTAGGTGGTAGCAGAACGCTTTGAGCCGTGCGGGCTTCGTGCGGTGGAGGCCCGCCACCCTCACGTGCTTCCGGATCGTGGCGGCGGAAGCGGTCGCGAGGGCCTTTGGATCCAGGAGTCCCGCTCGTTTCAGATTCGCAATCGCCTGCTCCACGTTCCGCCAGGAGGTCTGCTGCATGAGCAGCGCGCCGACGATCACCTCGAAGGACGTCTCTGCGGGCCACCAGTGCTGCGGCCCATAGGCCTCGAGCAGGCGTCGATACACCTCCACGGCCCGATCCATCCTGGGCGACAAACGGCCGAGGTGCCATGAGCCTTCCGCGTGGCACTTACGGCGCGTCCTTTAAGTCCCGCTGCCCGATGCCGCCGCGTGCTCCCCCTCCTGCCCCTGGCCGCCACCGGCTCCGGTTCCTATGGGCTCGACGAGTCCGTCTTTCGTGCGCTCAACCTTGCCGGCACGAACCCGGTCCTCGATGTGCTGATGAGCCTCTTCTCTGCGATCGCGCTCCCGTACATCCTGCCGCTCCTCGCGATCCCGCTCTGGTGGAAGCGCCATCGGGAGCTCGCCTTCGATCTCCTCGTGCTCCTGGTGGTGGTCATCCTCGTGACGGAGGTCCTGAAGTACGCGATCGGCCGCCAGCGCCCGTGCGACGTCCTCGCGAACGTGACGCCGAACGCCTGCGCGACCGTAGGGGACCCGTCTCTCCCGAGCGGCCACGCCTCGAGGATTTTCGCGGTGGCGGCCCTCCTGTCCCTGCGCTTCAAGTGGGGTGTGCGGCTTGGCTCCTTCGGCGTCGCGATCCTCACGGGCCTGAGCCGCGTCTACCTGGGCGTCCACTGGCCCAGCGACGTCCTCGCCGGGGCCGTCCTGGGCATCGCCCTGGCGGTTGCCCTCGTGGTCTTCGCCAAGAAGGTGATGTTCTACCCGAAGATTCGCACCCGCGTCATCGACGCGGTAGCGCGCCGGCTCCCGAAGCGGACGAAGGCCTAGGACTCCTTCGACAGGAAGCCGCGGGCCCGCGTCGCGGTCTCCTCCACCGCGGCCTCCATGTCCGACGTCTTGCCCTCGGACAGGGCCACGAAGAACATGCGGGACGTGATCGTGCGGACGGCCAGCGTGCCACCGTCCGTCTGGACGAGGGCCTTCTCCGGCGCGGGCTCCTTCATCGTGGAGTAGATCACCTCGAGGGCGCCGAGGAGGGTCGCCGCCATCGTCGCGAAGTTGTCGACCTGCATGTCCTCCGGGAGGGCCCAGGCGATCGGCACGCCCGAGCGCGTGACGACCGCGGAGACGCGCGCGCCCGTGCGGGCGTTGAACCCCTTCAGCAGGACCCTCAGCTCGTCGACGGCGATGGGCAGGACAGTCCCTCCGAGAACGCGCCGATGCATCGAGCGTTATTTATAGATTCTGAAGGTGTCGAACGGTCCCCGGGAGGGCCGGGGAGGTTGTGTTACCTATTCGGGATGTGTCCCTCGCGCAATGCCGGCCAGCCCCTGTCCAGCGGCCTCACCGACAGGGAGCCTGTCCTCCACACGGGAGGGTATGGCAACGGATTCCCAGAGGCGCATCCCGAAGAAGTTACACTACCGGCGTGGAGAAACTATATCCGCCGCCCTCGGCTTCCAAACCCCGATGGAGGAAGGAGCTCGGCTTGTACTCAAGACGAGCGCAGCCCTCAAGGTCGGCGAGAAGGTCCTGATCCTCGCCGACGACACGACCCGGACGGTCGGCGAGGCCTTCGTCGCCGCGGCTCGGGGCCTGGGGGCGGATCCCGTCCTGGCGTGCATCGCCCCGCGGAAGCGGGACGGGGACGAGCCGCCCGATCCCGTCGGCATCGCCATGGAGAGCGCCGACGTGGTCGTCCTTGTCACGGGCCGTTCGTTGACGCACACGCATGCGCGACGCCAGGCGAACCGCGCGGGCGCGCGGGTGATCTCCATCCCCGGGGTCACGGAGGACCTGCTCCGGGAGGGCGGCCTGGCCACGGATTGGTCCGAGGTCCATAACGCGCTCCGTCGGACCGCCCGCCGGCTGCGGGGCGCGCGGGAGGTGCGCCTGACCTCGGCCTCGGGCACGGACCTGACGTTCAGCGTGGCCGCGCGGGACTGGGTCACCGAGGACACGGGCCTCTGCGCGCGGAAGGGCGCCTTCACCACGCTGCCCGCGGGCGAGCTCTTCATCGCGCCCGGGGAGGACAGTGCGGAGGGCCGCCTCGTGGCCAACCTCTACTTCGGCGAGCCGCTCCTGGAGCCCGCCACCGCGATTCTGACGCAGGGCCATGCGACCCGCATCGTCGGCGCACCGAAGGCGGTGCACGAGATGAACCTCGGCGGGCGCGACGGACGGACCTTGGGCCGCTTCGGGTTCGGTTTGAACCGGCGCGCGCGCGTGGACGGCCCCCACATGGAGGCGGAGAAGGCCCTGGGCTGCGCGAACCTGGGCTTCGGGGACAACCTCGTCATCGGCGGCAAGATCCACTGCGGCGTGCGCATCGAAGTGACGATCTCCGAGGTGGGCATCGAGGTGGACGGCAAGTCCGTGATCGAGAAGGGCCGTCTCGTCGAGTGAGCCCTCAGCGGTGGTACAGGACGCTGTAGAAGCGGTTCTCCTTCGCGGTCTTCTCCAGCCGGCCCACGATCGAGAGTTTGGTCCCGCACTTCTTGCACTTGTTGTCCTTGTCCAGGTACCAGCCCGTGATGTCGAAGCCGTACCGCTTCACCGCGATCGCGCCGCATCCCGGGCAGTACGTGTTCTCGAGCGGGTGGCCCGGCACGTTTCCGATGTAGACGTACTTCAGGCCCGCTTCCTTGGCGACCGCGCAGTGCTTCTCCAGCGTCTCGACGGGCGTCCAGGGGAACTCCATCATCTTGTAGTCCGGGTGGAAGCGGAGGAAATGGATCGGCGTGTCGGGTCCGAGATTGTCGTAGACCCACTTGGAGAGATGGCGGGCTGCGTCGAGGCTGTCGCCCACCTGGGGGACGATGAGGTCCGTGATCTCGATGTGGATCTTCCTCGTGTCCCGCGTGTCGAGGAGGGTCTGGAAGATCGGCTCCGCGTTGGGGATGTTAATGTACTTCCGGACGAACCCCGTCTCCCCCGACCCTTTGAAGTCGACCGTGACGCAATCCAGGAACTTCTCCATCTCGTGGACCGTCTCTGGCGTGTCGTAGCCATTGGACACGAAGATGTTGATGAGGCCCGCTTTCCTCGCGAGGATGCCGATGTCCCGCGCGAACTCGATGAAGATCGTGGGCTGGTTGTACGTGTAGGCCAGCCCCTGGCAGCCCTGTTCGACGGTCATTCGCACAACGTCTTCGGGCTCGACTTCGATGCCCTCGACCTTGCGACGCTGGGAAATGTCGGCGTTCTGGCAGTACCTACAATTATGAACGACGACACCATTGCAAATATATGTATGAGCTGGAATGCATTCGAAGCTGTACACCGGCTCGGGGTCTCCTTCCGTCCGGACGCCCGTCACTCTCCGCCAGGTGAGCTCCGGCCTGAGGGACTCGGATGCGTCCATCAGCCGGAAGAACTCTGACAAGGCTTCTGGGTGGAATCGCCAGGCGTGGCTGGGAATCCAGACCGGGTCGCGCTCGCGCGGAGCGGACTCTGCGAAGCCCTCGGTCACAAGGAGGAGGTCTCCCGCTCGGACGTGAGACGCCGGCAGCCATCCCTCTTGTGTTAACAGAGGGTGCTCCGCCGTCGCGAGGAGGGCCTCCCTCTGCCGCTCCACGGACACACGCAACACCGGGGCTTTGCGCGCTCCCACTTCGGTGACGACGCCCGGCGCGACGCGACCGGAGGCGTCGATTGCCGACCAGAGGGCGTCGCCCGGCTGGATTTCCTCGACCCTACGGAGGTCTCCATCAGCCATGAGGACTTCCGCCCCCGCCGGATGACACAGCCAGTTGCAGCCCGTCGTGGCGATGCTGAAGATCTTGGAGCCGGGTCGGTAGTGCTGCACGGGCTTCTTCTCGATAGGATCGACGTGGCCGGTTATCACGCGGCCGTACACGTAGAGCCAGAGCTTGCCTTGGTGGACGCCGCGGATGCCACAAAGCCCTACCTGGCCTTCTCCAATCTTGCAGTACCGGGCGCAGGCCGTGCACACGATCTTGTTCGTACCCTCCAGGGGCTTCCACAGCTCCGCGACCTTTCCCATTGCCTTTCCGGGCGGCTCGCGGACGTCCAGAACTTCCTCCGTTGGAATCATCGTTCGTCCTTAGTAGGCCACGATTCGCTTAAACGTCTTTCGACTTCGCTATCCCACATGGGACGGACGGAAGTGCTCCCACCCTTTCCCCCGTAGCGGCTCGCGCCCCTCGGGCGTCACGAGGTGGTTCCCGCCGTCCTTCTCTACGTGCCCAATCACCGTGAGCGTGGAGCGGTGCTGACGGTTCGGGTTCTTCAACTGCTCTGCCAGGGCTTCCGCGGCCTCCGGCTTCACCGTGGCGACGAGCTCGTAGTCCCCGCCGGAGTATAGGGCCAGGTCCTTCCGGAGGGGCAGGGCCAGACCTGCCGCGTCCCGATACACGGGGACCTTCTCCCACTCCACCACGTAGGAGAGGCCGCTCATCTCGGCCATCTGGAGAAGGCTCGCGCCGAGGCCATCGGAGATGTCCATGCAGCTCGTGACCGCGCCGGATTCGGCGAATTCCATGCCTTCGTACAGCCGGGGATATGGACGCATCAGCGACTGCAGGGCCAGGACTCGCACGGTCGGGTTGGAGAGCTGCTGGAACGCAAGCCCCGCGCGGCCCAGGTCCCCTGTGACCACGATGGCGTCGCCCGGCCGCGCGCCTTTCCTCAGGAGGATGCGGTCCTTCCGCACGCGGCCGATCGCGGTCCCTGCGAGGGACATCACATCCGATTCCTTCGTGTCCCCGCCCAGGATCGCGATGCCGAACTCCCTCGCGCACTCCTCCATGCCCTGGCCCAGTCCCTTCAGGAACTCCGTGTCCGTGTCCGGCGGGAGGGAGAGGGCCGCGACGAAGCCGAGGGCCTGGGCCCCCGCGGCGGCGATGTCGCTCAGGTTCACCGCGGTCACGTACCACCCGATTTGCTGGGGCGTCGCGCCCGCGGGGATGTGCGTGCGCGGGTTGACCACGTCCGTCGTGATCACGAGGTAGTCCGCGCCCCAGTCCACGACGCCGCAGTCGTGCCCGAGGCCGATCGGATGCCCGCGGTCGAAGATCCTGGCGAGGATCTGGATGGCCGCGCGCTCACCGACGTCCGAGAGCTTCGCCATGCGCGCGATGGCATGGAGCGGGGCCTACAAACGACTATCGCTGGCCTTCCGAGAAGGGCCCGTCCCCCAGGCGTGCTCACGGGGTGGTCCAGGCTTCCTGCTGCACCGCGCTGCCGTCGGTCCAGAGGAGGTAGAAGGTGAAGGGCGTGGTCCCCGGGAGAGAGATGCCCTGGCCCGTGACCCGGAACGCGTCCCCGTCGTTGATCGTGCGCTCGCCGCCAATGTCGACCCAAGTGATCAGGTACGTCGTCCCGCCGATCGTGATCGTGGCCGCGACTCCGCTCGCGGGGAGGGCCGTCGCGTTCCCACTCACCCCGTTGACCTGGAGATTGAAGCGGTAGTAGGAGGACGGGAAGGACTGGGAGGCGCCCGCGACCGTGAAGGTCGCGTTGTAGTTGCCCGAGGTGAAGGGCTGGAGCGGGCTGAAGGTGATCAGCGGCTTCTGGGACGCCGCGGGTCCGCTGAGGAGGCCCGTGGCCATGATGTACACCACCGCGGCCAGGACGACCGTGATCGCGACGAGGAGAATCTCTGCGATGACGGGGGACACGGCCTTCCGATCCGCGCGGACGATGCTCTTCATGGAGGGGTTCGCCTCGTCCTGTCGCCACCGGCAGGAGACTCCGCCAGAGCGGATATGGACACTTCAAGGTTTCGTGCCAAATTTCCATCCGTGAGAATGAGGTTCCTGGCCTTCCCTGCGGTTGAACCCTTATCCGGCGCGGGCCGGTAGCGTTGCGCGATGGAACTCGGGGAGACGGACCTCGCGATCCTGCGGTGCCTCTAGGAGGACGCGCGTCTCTCGCTCCGCGCCCTCGCACGCCGCGTCGGCGTGAGCACCCCGACGATCAGCGCCCGCCTCGCGGCCCTCGAGGACCTCGGCGTCGTGCGCGGCTCTCGGGCCCTCGTGGACCCAGAGCGGCCGCATCCCCGTGGACGCCACGGTCGTGGCGCCCCAGGAGGTCGACAGGATCCTCGAGAGCGTCGCCGCGATCCATGATGTGATCGAGGCGGAGGATTACGTCGCCGTCCGGACCGTGAAGGAGGATCCCCGGGCTCTGCTCTCGGACCACGCGTCGGCGAACGTCGCGTGCTCCGAGTGCCACGGGCCGATCAAGGGCGAGCCCGTGAAGGTCCGCCTCGACGGACACTACCACTGCCTCTGCTGCCGCTCGTGCGAGCGCCTCTATCTGGAGAAGTACGCGGCCCTCAAGGCCCGCTCCTCCGGCGTCGCTCCCCGAGGGAAGGCCCCGCCTCCGCGCACGCGCTGACTCCCGTGCGCGCCTTACGCAACCTTTTCAAACCCCTCCGCGTTCGTCCCCCTCGCGCGGTGGTAGTCTAGCTGGTTAGGACATAAGCTTGCCAAGCTTATAACGCGGGTCCGAATCCCGCCCACCGCACTCTTCTCGCCCGCCTGCGGCCCTCACGGGACCGGGGCCGCGCCCACCACGTAGGCGATGAGGAAGCCCGCGACGGCGGACGCGATCCCGATGGCGAGCATCTGGGCCCCGCTCCGGCTCGGGCGGCCCACGGTCATCTTGCCCTTGTACCAGCCGATGACGAAGAGGGCGACCGCCGCGACGGCCAGCGAGGCGGCCATGCCCGTGAAGATGGCCGCGGGGAAGATGAGGAACGGGACGAGCGGGATCAGGGAGCCGACAATCGCCGCGGTCCCGACGAGGAGCGCGCTCTTGCGGGCCTGCCCCTTGTCCACGGGTGCCAGGTTCAGCTCGTGGGCCATCATGAACTCGAGCCACGCCTTCGGCTTGGAGATGATGCGGTCCACCACCTCCTCGAGTTCCTGGCCTTCAAAGCCCCAGCGCTCGAAGACGTCCCGCACCTCCTTGCGCTCGACGTCGGGGAGATCGCGCATCTCCTGCTCCTCGCGGGCGAGCTCGGACAGGTAGTGGTCCCGCCGCGCCAAGGTCGACGTGTACGCCACCGCGCCCATGGAGATCGATTCCGCGAAGGTCGCGGCGAGTCCACCGGCGAGGACGATCCTGAAGGGATCCAAGGCCGTGCTGTTCGCGGCCGCGATCCCCACGCCGAGCAAGACCCCGAGGACGTTCACGAGGCCGTCCTGGCTTCCGAGGATGAAATCCGACAGCAGGCCGGGCCGCTTGTGCTGCTCGCTCGTCGCATCTTCCTCTTCCTTCCGCCAGAACGCGAGCCGCGTGGCCATCAGGGCACCTCGTCCGGCCTAATGGCTCGTCCGATTTAGGTATTGCGTTCTTACGCCGACCGCGCGACCCCCCGTCCTCTCTTGGACACCCTCCGTTCGCGGTTTCGGCAAGGTATTTCTAAGCCACCCCCTTTCCCGCGCGACATGCCCCACGCCCACCGCACACCCCTCGAGGAACTCGAGGTCGCCATCGCGGCGGGTCATCCGGACCGCGCGGTGGAGGCCGCGCTGAAGGCCCTGGCGGCGCAAGCCCCGCCCCTCGATGTGATCCGGACGGCCGCGCGCGGCGCGGCGTCTCGTCCTCTCTCGGGGGCGGGTACGGTGCCGCACGGCCTCGTGGCCCTCGCCTCCGCCGCGGGCCTGCGAG
>Ga0265292_1001083_pt1 | contig 26648 bp, 30 predicted proteins | sample Munlanlewell296A_FD_189080 | JGI IMG/M metagenome (GOLD analysis project Ga0265292, IMG submission 189080) | Leachate microbial communities from a municipal landfill in Southern Ontario, Canada - Leachate well 296A | ecosystem: Engineered > Solid waste > Landfill > Unclassified | place: Canada... | reverse complement strand
TTCCGCTACGCTCCACTTCACAAACAGGGGTTTAAAACAGTCAACAATATTTAGGATTTAAAATAAAGTGTAAATTTGAAACAGGACTTAGAAGTAAAAAGTGTAAACTTTTTTTAGGACGAGTCAGTTTTTAATCCCCAACATTTTGCAAGCACATTTAAAAGCCACACGGGCTGAAGTGGGAAAGCCAGTGGCTTTGACCATAGTTGGCCGGATCATATTGATCACTATAAGCCAGAGTTAAGTGCTTGTTGTTTAGTTATGTATGTTAATTTTAATTTGACCGGCCAAATGTGGTCAATACGCCCTGCTTTTCCAATTAAGGACATACCTAGGTTAACTTAATCTACAATCCAAGTGTAAATTAAGTGTATTGAGCACTCTTTCCTGGTTTAGTGTGAGAAGTCAGTTTGTAGTTAAATTACTTTTACCCTTTCCCTTTGATATTGTGATTTTTATACTCCGGATTCAAGTGTTCCCTTTGGTCCGGTTATATCTACTCAATTTACTCCTGTATTGGGTGCTCAGTTTGACCGTATTTTCTACATTATAGGTCAAACAAATTTTAAAATTCAGTGTTCTACAGTATCGACCAGTTAAAAACCAGAAATTATGAAAGCAATCATCTTAAAAGGATTTGGAGGAGTTGAAAACTTAGTTATAACCAATATACTTTTCCCTAATGTTTCAGATAATGAAGTACTGGTAAAAGTTAAAGCAATCGGCATTAATCCTGTAGATATAAAAACCCGTTCGGGAAGATCCCTGGCCGGCAGACTAAAAGATTTGAATCCAATAGTTTTAGGTTGGGATATTTCAGGTATTATAACCGAAACAGGCAGTTTAGTAACTTCTTTTAAAAAAGGAGATGAAGTATTTGGAATGGTAAATTTTCCAGGACATGGGAAGGCGTATGCTGAATATGTTGCTGCACCTGAAACACACCTGGCATTAAAGCCTGCAAATATTTCTCATGAAAATGCTGCTGCAGCCTCGTTAGCAGCATTGACAGCATGGCAGATACTAAAAGAAAAAGCCAAAATAAAATCAGGTGATAAAGTCCTGATTCATGCTGCTGCAGGTGGTGTCGGTCATTATGCAGTTCAGATGTCAAAGTATCTTGGTGCTTATGTTGTTGGTACAGCTTCCGGTAAGAACAGAGATTTTATATTGAGTCTGGGAGCTTCCGAACATATTGATTACGAAAAGCAACGCTTTGAAGATGTTTTAAATGACCTAGATTTTGTTTTAGACGCAATCGGAGGAGACTATATCGATCGTTCATTGAAAGTATTAAAACCTGGCGGGACCATAATAAGCATTCCATCAGGGGCATCTGCAAATATTGCTGAAAAAGCCAAAGCAAAAGGTTTGAATGGATACCCGTTCAGTGTACAGTCAAATGGTAAAAATATGAAGGAGATATCAGACTTATTGCAAAAAGGTATAGTTAAATCTTACATCTCAAAAACATTTCCATTTGATGAAATACAATCGGCTCATCTGCAAATTGAAACAAGAAAAACTAAAGGGAAAGTAGTAGTCACACTATAGTAAAACCCAGCAATTCCCTGCAACTTGACTCATGCGACAGATCATCTTATTCATGGTTCATCAGATGGCTGGTTTATGGACAACCAAAGATAAAATGTTAAATCCATTCTAGGTAAAGAGGAAACAAACCGGGACAATGATTAATAATGAAAATATTTTATTGTTTGACGGATTCTGTAATCTGTGCAGCAGATTAGTTAATTTCATTATTAAAAGAGACAAAAAAGCGAAATTCTTATTCGTATCATTGCAATCAGCAAGCGGGCAATCAATGTTTAAAAAATTTGGGTTACCAACAGATGACTTTGATTCTGTCGTGTATATCAGGAGTGACAAATACTTTCTAAAATCTTCGGCAATACTTCATATATTAAAAGAACTGGGAAGCATTTGGAAACTCTTCTTTATTTTCATCATTATTCCCAATTTTATTTGTGATTTTATTTATAAAATCATTGCAAAGACACGATACAAAATTTTTGGCAGGCATGACTCCTGTATCTATTAAACATATTTAAGCAGCAGTTGTTATATTTTCATCAATCAAATTATAAAAAATATTTGAAGATGAAATCCGTACGTCAATTAATAACTATTTTCAGGACCGAATATATTTCTCAGGGTATTAATGTTAAAGACATTGCCGACAATCCCATTGACCAGTTTGAAAAATGGATTGAAGATGCGATAAAAAACAAAGTGAACCTGTCCAACGCTATGCATCTTGCGACAATAGGGACTGATGGAAGGCCTTCAGGCAGAATCATGCTGCTAAGAGGATTTGATGAAAGGGGTTTTGTTTTTTTTACTAACCATGACAGTAGAAAAGGAAATGATCTGAAAAGCAGTAATTATGCATCGATGACTTTTTTCTGGAGCGAGTTATTTCGTCAGGTAAGAATTGAAGGCGAAGTCCACCAGGTTCCTGAATGGGAATCAGATAAATATTTCCAGAGTCGTCCGCGTGAAAGTCAGATCAGTGCATTAGCGTCGGAACAAAGCAGGGTACTTGAGAGCAGAGAGAGTTTGGAAAAGAAAGTAAACGAATTAGAGCACAGGTTTAAGGACCAACCCATTCCACGACCTGCTAATTGGAGAGGATTTTATTTATCGCCAATACACATTGAGTTCTGGCAGGGAAGAGCCCATCGCTTACATGACCGTATCCTGTACAAGTTGGAGAAAAACAACTCCTGGAATGTTCAGAGGTTGTATCCTTAAGTTTATTATGTATAATGAAATTAAAATCAAAATTATGGCAAAATGGATTAAAGAAAAAGATCATTTAACAAAAAAATTTAGCTTCAAAAATTTCAAAGAAGCTATAAACTTTGTTAATCAAGTAGCCCATTTGGCAGAAGTGCATGACCATTATCCGGATATTCTGTTATATGATTATAAAAATGTACGCCTTACATTATCAACTCATAGTGAAGGGAAAGTAACGGATAAAGATTATAAGTTGGCAGATCAGATAGATAATATCTGATACGGTATGAAGTCTTATTGCAGTTTTCATACTATGCAGAGGAATTTTATTTTAATTATTTGTCAGACAACCAGATTATGAATTACAGGATAGAAAAAGACACAATGGGCAAGGTCAAAGTACCTGTGGATAAATATTGGGGGGCTCAAACTCAACGATCAATAATGAATTTCCCTATTGGTCCGGCCGCATCTATGCCTATTGAAATTATTCATGCGTTTGGTTATTTGAAAAAGGCTGCTGCGATAACAAACAATAAATTTGGATTATTATCAGCCGATAAAATGAAGATTATTTCAGAGACATGTGATGAAATTGTGGCAGGAAAACTTGATGACCAGTTTCCGTTGGTTATATGGCAAACAGGTTCAGGAACTCATACGAATATGAATTGTAATGAGGTTATTGCAAATCGCTCTCATGTTTTGCTAGGCAACAAATTAGGAGAAGGAGACAGATTTATTCATCCAAATGATGATGTGAATAAATCCCAATCATCCAACGATACTTTCCCGACAGCAATGCATATTGCTGCCTACTGCAAGATAGTTGAATATACCATCCCTGGGATCGAGATACTAATGAACACCTTATCGAGGAAATCCATAGCAATGGCTGATATTGTCAAAATCGGCCGTACTCATTTAATGGATGCAACTCCTTTATCTCTCGGACAGGAATTTTCAGGGTATGTGTCACAATTGAAACATGGAATAAAGGCGTTGAAAAACACATTACCACATCTTTCAGAGTTAGCCATGGGGGGAACCGCTGTCGGAACAGGTTTGAACACCCCGGAGGGTTATGCCAAAGAGGTTGCAGCTTCTATTGCCCATTTGACAAAGCTGCCTTTCATTTCTGCTGAAAACAAATTCGAATCTCTGGCAGCAAATGATGCCATTGTAGAAACTCATGGAGCTATAAAGCAATTGGCCGTTAGCTTAATGAAAATAGCAAACGATATCAGAATGTCGGCCTCCGGACCACGTTCGGGAATCGGAGAGATAATTATACCGTCCAACGAACCCGGTTCATCCATTATGCCAGGCAAAATAAACCCGACTCAGACAGAGGCATTGACTATGGTCTGTGCACAGATTATGGGAAACGATACAACCATCTCGGTTGCAGGTTCAAATGGCCACTTCGAGCTTAATGTTTTTAAACCGGTTATGATTAATGCCTTGTTGCAATCGGCAACACTGATTGCTGATGACTGCAAAGCATTCAATGATTATTGTGTTATTGGAATCGAACCCGATCTGGAACGAATTGCCGGGAATCTAAATAATTCATTAATGCTGGTAACTGCATTGAACAATCATATCGGTTATGAAAATGTGGCAAGAATTGTCAAAAAAGCCTATGCCGATAATTTGACTCTGAAGGAAGCCGCATTAGAGTTAAACCTTTTGACAGAACAACAATTTGATGAATGGGTTGTTCCAGCAGAAATGATTCATCCCTTTAAGATAAAATCTTAAGAAATCCAATTGATAACAAAAACTTAATGCATTCGGTTGGAAAGTATAAAATTGAAAAAAATCTGATTTAGAATAATAAAAATTTCAATCAATTATGATTAACTATACCGCCACATATACTGATCAGTATCAACTGACTATGTCTCAGGTATATTTCCTGAAAGGACAAAAAGACAACCAAGCCGTATTTGACTATTTCTTTCGTAAGTTACCTTTCGATGCCGGTTACGCGGTATTTGCGGGTTTGGAGGATCTTCTTAATGCGCTCGAAATTCTAACCTTCGATAAACAGGATCTGGACTTTCTAAAGGGAAAAGGATTCCATCCTGAATTTATACGATACCTTAAAAAATTCCGGTTTACGGGTAATATTTATACTTCCTGCGAAGGAGATATTGTTTTTCCAACCAGTCCCATATTGCAGGTAGAAGCAAATATTATTGAAGCTCAAACCATCGAAACCATCCTGCTTAATATCCTTAATTTTCAAACTCTGATTGCCACAAAAGCCAGTCGAATGCGACAGGCCGCTGGGGAACGTAAACTTATTGACTTTGGATTACGAAGGGCACAGGGTGCTGGAGGTTATTATGCCAGCAGGGCTGCATTCATCGGAGGATTTGATGCTACCAGTAATGTTCGGGCAGGTCGCGATTATGGTATCCCGGTGTCAGGTACTATGGCGCATTCGTTTGTAGAAAGTTATGATGATGAGTTGACAGCTTTTATTCATTTTGCTGAAGAGCAACCAGATGAGTGTGTTTTGCTTGTGGATACCTACGACACTCTGAAAAGTGGTTTACCAAATGCTATTACCGTAGCAAAAAAAATGGAAGAGAAAGGTTACCGGCTCAGTGGTATCAGACTTGACAGCGGAGATCTCGCCTATCTTGCCAAAAGGAGTCGGAAAATGCTTGACGATGCAGGTCTGGAATATGTGAAAATTGCCGTTTCAAACCAATTGGATGAGTACATCATAAAAAGTCTTTTGGAGCAGCAGGCTCCGATTGATATATTTGGTGTTGGGACAAGTCTCGTGACCGGTCACCCCGATGCCGCTCTGGATGGAGTCTATAAACTGTCCTTTGCAAATGGTAAACCACGAATCAAACTGTCTGAGAATGTGAGTAAAATTACACTACCCCATCGAAAACAAGTCTTCAGAATGCTTGATAATGATGGTAAGTTTATTGGAGCCGATGCAATTACCCTGGCTGATGAAAAAGATGTGGATATCATGTATCACCCTTGGAATCCTCTTAAATTACTCTCTGTCAAAAAATATAATAAAGAACCCCTGCTGCAGAAAGTAATGGAAAACGGAGTACGACTATCCAAACCTCAGTCGCTGTCAGAAATCGCACAGTACAGCCGTGAGCGATTAAAAAATCTGTCCGAGGAATATAAACGGTTTAACTATCCGCATATATACAAAGTGGGTCTTAGCGACAGGCTTAAAAATGAACGGGACTGGCTTATTGAAGTACATAAAAAATAAATATATGAAAGCACTTCTTTTAGTCGATGTTCAGAATGATTTTATGCCCGGTGGTTCTTTGGAAGTACCACATGGCGCCATGATCGTACCTCTGATTAACCGGTTACAGAAATACTTTGATCTGGTAGTAGCTACACAGGACTGGCATCCGCAAAACCATAAAAGTTTTGCATCGAACCACTCAAATAAAAAACCCTTTGATGAAATAAACCATCAGGGAGTAAAACAGATCCTTTGGCCCGATCACTGCTTGCAGGGCTCGAAAGGAGCTGATTTTCACCCTGATCTTGAAATCAATAAAATCGCGGCCATATTCCGCAAAGGAATGGATCCTGAAATTGACAGTTACAGCGGATTTTACGATAATGGTCATCAAGTAAGCACAGGTCTGTCGGGTTACCTGAAAGAAAAAGGAATCACTGAATTACATTTTTGTGGTTTGGCGGCCGACATCTGCGTTTATTACACAATAAAGGATTCACTAAAAGAAGGCTTTTCCGCTACACTGATTGAAGATGCCTCACGCCCGTTAAGCAATGATGCCTTTGCCAGCATAAAAAGCGAGCTTAGAAAAATGGGGGTACGCATTATCAATAGCAACGAAATTCTGACCACTTAATAGATGCTCGGGTTCCTCTCTTATTCATCCGTCCGTCCAAAATCTATGGAATTCAGATGTATGGATTTTTATTAAAATAAATAAAATTGACTTCAGCCTGAACAAGATGTAACTTTGGTGACTTGAGAAAAAAAATACACTTTTAAACACTAAGCGTAATTATTTGTTTAATAATTATAAGTTAAGTTCTTGCCAGTATCAAAAAAATTAGGACCAATGAATAATCTTATTTAATACAATCATGAAAAAGACCAAAGGACTTCAATCAATTATCTTCAATACGGGGGATGACAATAAGGTCATACTGATCAGGATAGTAGTTGGATTGATTTTTCTTTCAGAAGGTATTCAGAAATTTTTATTCCCTGACCTTTTAGGTACGGTTCGTTTTGAGAAAATCGGATTCAGCGACCCTGCTTTTTGGGCATATTTTACTGCCACATTTGAAATTATTTGTAGCTCATTGATTTTGATCGGTTTATTGACAAGGATAGCCGCCTTCCCTCTTATCATTATCATGGTTACTGCTTTTGTCACAACCAAATGGCCGATTTTGGTAGATAAAGGCTTTTGGACAATGGCACATGAATACCGTACAGATTTTGCAATGACCCTGCTTCTGATATATCTGTATATTTATGGCGGTGGCAGGTGGTCAGTAGATTCAAAATTTTTTAAAGTCCCTGTAACCTGAATTATGCTAATACTTAATAAGAAATACTCAGCTTTATTCGGTATATTGTTTTTCATAAATGTTCAACATAGTTATGCCGGCCCGCCTTTTGATACTGATGACCCGGAGACTGTCAGATATAAACACTGGGAGTACTATATTTCTTCAACAAACACTTTTCAATTTGGAGTATGGTCCGGAACAAGTCCTCATCTTGAATTAAATTACGGATTAGTTCCTAACGTTCAGCTTCACCTTCTGTTACCAATGAACTATGATTATTCTCCGAACCGGGGTGCTAATTTTGGTTATGGGGATACAGAGGTTGGTATAAAATATCGTTTTGTTCAGGAAACAGATAATTCACCTCAGATAGGTGTGTTCCCGATAGTAGAAATTCCAACTGTAAAAAATAATGAATTTAGTAACGGGAAAGTTAAATTTTTTCTTCCTGTATGGGCGCAAAAATCATGGGGCAAATTAACTACTTATGGTGGTGTTGGTTATTGGATAAATCCGGGTACAAACAATAAAAACTGGATTTATTCAGGATGGGAAATCCAGTATGACATTTCACCGGCTGTTACTCTTGGAGGAGAGGTTTATTATCATTCTGCCGACACAAAAACCAGTAAATCAAGAACCGCCTTTAATCTGGGAGGATCTATCAATACTAATGATAAATTTCATATAATTTTTTCTTTTGGCCATAGTTTAACAAATGATCACATCTTTAGCTCCTATTTAGGATTATTGTGGACAATCTAACATTTTCAACAATAGTCAGGCATTATGAAAGCAGTTAAACAGTTCAATAATAAACACCTAAAAGAATTAGTTCTGTTGTTTTTCAAACTTGGCACAATTTCTTTTGGTGGCCCTGCTGCACATATTGCTATGATGGAAAATGAAGTAGTGAAAAAGCGCAAATGGTTGACCGAGCAGCATTTTCTTGACTTAATAGGTGCAACTAATTTAATACCGGGACCAAACAGCACCGAAATGGCAATACACATTGGCCATGAACGGGCGGGATGGAAAGGGTTAATCGTTGCCGGATTATGCTTTATTCTTCCAGCCGTAATCATCACGGGAATTTTTGCAGTACTTTATAAGGAATATGGTCAACTACCACAGTTACAACCTTTCATATACGGTATAAAACCAGCTATAATTGCAATTATTCTTGCTGCCATTTACCCCTTTGCAAAGAAATCTTTAAAGACAGTCGAATTAGGAATTATTGGCGTTATTACCCTTATTCTTTGTTTGATCGGTATAAACGAGATTTATGTGATGTTTGGTGCTGGCTTTATTGCATTGGCTTTGGCTGCTATCAGAAATCACGAGGTCAATTCGGTAAATAGTATTTTCCCATTTACACTCTTGCAACTTTCCCGTACCGGATTTTTAAGTGTCAACAACCTGAGTATATTTTTTACCTTCCTGAAAATTGGAGCTATACTCTACGGCAGTGGCTATGTATTGTTTGCTTTCCTTGATACTGCATTAGTAGAAAAAGGCATTTTATCGCGACAACAATTAATAGATGCTATTGCTGTTGGACAGTTTACCCCAGGACCAGTTTTTTCTTCCGTAACATTTATCGGTTATCAGATAAATGGAATGACTGGTGCCATTGTCTCAACCATCGGGATTTTTTTACCCTCATTTATATTTGTGGCTTTGCTCAATCCCCTTGTTAAAAAAATGAGAAATTCAATACTTTTTTCGGCATTTTTAGACTCAGTAAATATTGCATCTATTGCCATAATAATTGCTATCTGTTATCAAATGGGTAAAGACACCATTTCTGATTGGCGAACAATTATAGTTGCTGTAGCAAGCCTTATTTTGACTTTTGGTTTCAGAAAAATAAACAGTGCGTTTATTGTATTAGGTGGCTCATTGGCAGGCTATCTTTTGAAACTTATATAATGCAAACACACACATCCTGACGCTCAGCATGTTTTTTTACTAAGACTCCTTATCAAGGATTATTGATTTCTGCTTTGCTTACAGTAATTTGCCTATTCCTATTCGTTTATTTTTAAATCAAAGTAAAACAGGACAGCCACCTTTGAAAGGAACATTAAAAGTTACTTTAATCGGCGTTACAGCTGCTGTAGCTGCCTTCCTGGTCGCAAAAACATTTAATAACTTATTTTAAGCTTTACCGGGTCCCGCATGTTCAATATTCGGATGTATTGTAAGCATTACTGCATAAATATCGTTGAATTCAGTAAGCTTTTCATCCAGCTGCAATCTCTCGAGTTGAATCTGTTCCTCGAATAATGATTTATTAACAATTGCTGCCGCTCCAATTCAATAAATTCCTGCATTTGCACAGAACAAGATACATGAGAAAATTGTTTCTTATACAGGAATTAAATTCATTGTGGTTAAAATAATGTAATGGATGAAAAGGTGAGTATTTAATTGAAATAAAATAAAGTTATGGACTTAAGCAAGAAAAAATGCAAACCATGTGAAGGAGGCATTGCCCCTTTGGATCAGAACGAAGTTGCAGAATATAAAAAACATATTCGGGATGACTGGAAGGTTACCGAGAATAATAAAATATCAAAAGAGTGTTCATTTGTAAACTATAAGCATACGATGGATTTTGTAAATAAAGTGGCAAATTTGGCCGAGGAAGAAGGTCATCATCCTGTCATCCATGTATACTACGGCAAGGTTATGATTGAATTATGGACCTTTACTATTAACGGATTGTCGGAGAATGATTTTATCCTTGCCTATAAAATTGATAAATTATAAATGTCCCATTAATAATTACCTGAATTAAGCTGTTTTGGGAATTGCCAAAGAGATTGACGAATTATGGCATGAGAACAATTCTGATTAGGATATTTCCCCGAAAATAAAAATACAAAATGAACAGCACTTCCGCTAAAACAAACCATTTAGCAAACGAAAGCAGCCCATATCTTTTAATGCATGCCCATAATCCTGTCGACTGGTATCCATGGGGTGAGGAAGCTTTTAAGATAGCAAAAACTGAAAATAAGCTTTTAATTGTCAGTATTGGGTATTCGGCCTGCCACTGGTGTCACGTGATGGAAAAGGAGTCATTTTCGGATGATAATGTGGCCCAAATCATGAACAGATACTATATTTCAATAAAAGTAGACAGGGAAGAAAGGCCTGATATAGACAAAATATATATGGATGCTGCTCAGCTTATTACCGGACGGGGCGGCTGGCCACTTAATGCCATAACATTGCCCGACGGCAAACCAGTATATGCTGCAACTTATTTCCCTAAAATACAATGGATAGAAGTATTAGGACAGATTCACCGGCTGTTTGAAACCAATAGAGATAAACTGGTTCAGCATGCTGACGAAATAACAAAAGGAATTCTGTTATCCAATTCAAATTTTGTCAACCTTTCAGACAATTCTGTCTTTGAAACAGTGACTATTCATGAATTGTTCCGGAATGTGGTTAAATCTATTGATTTTGAAAACGGAGGACTAAACACTGCCCCTAAATTTCCAATGCCGGTTGTGTTTGAATATTTATTGCATTATTTTCATCAGACCAATGAGAAAAAAGCATTGGAAGCTGTTTCAGTCACACTTGATAAAATTGGATCAGGTGGTATCTATGACCAGATCGGAGGTGGTTTTGCAAGGTATTCAACCGATGAATACTGGAGAATACCGCATTTTGAAAAAATGTTATATGATAATGCGCAACTCGTCAGTCTTTATTCTGATGCTTATAAGATTACAAAAAATGAACTTTATGCCAGGGTAATTGAAGAATCCCTTGAATTTATCCAACGTGAAATGACTTCGCCTGAAACTGGCTTTTATTCAGCTATTGATGCAGATTCTGAAGGTGAAGAAGGGAAGTTCTATGTTTGGGATTATAATGAGTTCAGGGAAATTCTGCAGAATGATGAGGATTTTTTACTGGATTATTATTCTCTCAAAAATGGAGGTAACTGGGAGTATGATAAAAATATACTTTACAGGACAATGCAGGATGAAGCATTTATTCTTGAAAAAAAACTTTCCAAAAATAAATTTAGGAACAGTATTAAAAGGGTAAAAGAAAAATTACTCAATTACAGAATTACCAGAAGGGTCAGACCTTTGACCGATACGAAGATTATTGCATCATGGAATGCGCTTATGATAAAGGGGTACCTTGATGCATATGGTGCCACGGGGAATGAGGATTATCTTAAAACGGCCATAAAAAACGGACATTTCATAATCCGGAAATTATTAAACAGTGAAGGAAATCTCTATCGAAACTTCAAAGATGGTAAAAGCTATACCAATGCAATGCTGGACGATTATGCCAATGTAGTCTTGGCATTTATCTTCTTGTATCAGTCTACATTTGATGAAAATTGGCTTGATCATGCGAACACACTGCTGGAATATACATTAAAGCATTTTTATAATGCAAAATCGGGAATGTTTTACTTCACTTCGGATTTGGATCAGGAATTAATTACCCGGCAGTATGAAATCGATGATCAGGTGATTCCTTCTTCCAATTCAGTAATGGCCTTGAATCTATACTTTCTCGGAACTCTTTTTGATAATTCTGATTATATAAAAATGGCAGGAAAAATGTTGTCAAATGTATATTCAAACCTAATAAACTCGAGCGTACATTTTGCCAACTGGGCAAAACTTCATATTTTTTTTGTCAGCACTCCATTCGAAGTTGCCATCTTGGGTGAGAAATGTATGGAGTTTAATACAAAATTGCACGAACAGTTTTTCCCTAATATCATTTTAACCGGCGCTAAAGAAGAAGGTAAATTGGCTCTATTACAGCATAAATTGATTAAAAATCAAACAAGTATTTATATATGTAAAGACAAAACGTGCAGATTACCCATGAACGATTTGGATGAAGCTCTAAATATCCTCAAAATAAGCTAAGGATTTATAAAAACAAAGCAGATCTAAAAACCTGTCAGGGCTTCGCTGTGCCGGTCTCAAAAATCTTCTCCCTCCTTCGTCGAATAGTTAAATTAAGCTTTACCGGGTATCCCCAAAAATCTCCTCTGAATTTATTAACAAATCGACATACTGGGCTCTTTTATAAACAAAAGGATTACTACTGAGCTTGTTTTTAGACAGCTTGCCTCTGAACTCATCGATACTTTTATAGTTTTTAATATCCATCCATTCCACCAATTCTTTCTTTATGTTATTAATTTGTGTTAAGCCATTTTTATATAATGTACTCACCACCTGTACACAGGATGACCCTGATAATATCAGTTTGATTACATCTGCACCGGTAAATATCCCATGGCTGTTACATATATCAGCTTTAATATTTTCGAATAATAATCCTGCATATCTCAAAGATTTCTTATAATCTCCTTCATTACTTAGATTAAACGATTTGATATGCTTCTCACTTATAATATCAATATCGGGTTGGAAAAAGGAATTAAACAAAACAAATGCATCCACTCTGGCCTGATCAAGTTTTTTAATAAAATTAAGAATATTCGTGTAGTCAGAACTTAATTTTACACTTACCGGGATTGAAATATTTTGCCTGATCTCTTTCACAATATTGATCTGTTCGTCTTCTATATCTTTTGCATCTTTATTAAAATCCGAAGGAATCTGGTAAAAATTCAGTTCAATTCCATCGACTCCGGTCTCGCTTAATAACTTGGCATATTTGATCCAGGTATCATTGTTGATTGCATTAAGACTGGCTATCAGCGGAATAGATAAACTCTCATTGGCTTTCCTAATATTCGTCAAATGTTCATCAGGCCCAGCATGTTCAATATGAGGATGTATTGTAACCATTTCTGCATAGAGATCGTTGAATTCGTTAAGCCTCTCATCCAGTTGAAATCTCTCGAGTTGAATTTGTTCCTCGAATAAGGATTTATATACTATTGCTCCGGCACCAAGCTCTTCTGCCTTTTTAAGCTTATCTAAATCTGATGCCATATTAGAGGCTCCTAAAATTATGGGGTTATCTATTTCGATCCCCATGTATTTTGTTTTCAGGTTTTTCATTGGAGTAATTTAAATCTGACAGTCATTTCTATTAAATGTAATAATAATCAAGATTGTAAAAAACCGATATGTCAGTTGCTATTAAATGAATTTACGATTGGGTCAAGCTGAATTCTGCTTCAGTAATTCTACTTCACAAATAATTCTGACTTCATCGCTTACCATTACTCCTCCTGAGTCGAGGACAGCGTTCCAGTTAAGTCCCCAATCTTTCCGGTTTATCTTTCCGTTTAAAGTAAAACCTGCCTTTTCATTTCCATAGGGGTCTTTCATTGTACCACCAAATTCCACATCAAGTTTTATTCTATTAGTAACCCCTTTTATAGTAAGATTACCCCAAAGATTATAGAGGTTATCTTCTCCGGATTTTTCAAAAGAATCTGAGATGAACGTTATTTTCTTATGATTTTCAACGTTAAAAAAATCTGCACTTTTCAAATGTTCATCACGTTTTTTTTCACCAGTATCAACGGAGGAAGGATTCATCCAAAAGTCAATTTTACCAGATGAAAAATCATTGCTGGTTGTGTAAATGGTTGCATCAAATTCCCTGAAAACACCTTTTACATTTGAAATCATCAGATGCTTTGTTTTAAATGCAATTTCGGAATGTGCCGGGTCAATAGACCATTTTGTTTCGTTTTTCATTATTTTATAGTTATAAAATCATAGAATAATTTACTTAATACCTAATGACTTTAAAGCAATTTCATATCTTTTGGCAACCTCTTCCCAGTTTACAATGTTCCAGAATGCATCTATATAATCTGCTCTTTTGTTCTGATATTTCAAATAATAAGCATGTTCCCATACATCAATTGTAAGCAGAGGTATTCCCTTTTTTTCTGCTATATCCATTAACGGATTATCCTGATTTGCTGTAGAACAAATAAACAGAGTACCTTTGTCATCAAGGCATAACCATGCCCAACCACTGCCGAATCTGGTTTTACCCGCATCTGAAAATTGTTTTTTAAACTCTTCAAAGGAACCAAATGTTTTAGTAATAGATTCTGATAATTTACCAGTTGGCAGACCACCTCCATGAGCTTTCATGTTTTCCCAATAAAATGTGTGATTGAAATAACCACCACTATTGTTTCTGACTGCCATAGGATATTTGCTTATATTTCTGAAAATATCTATTATATCCATAGATTCCATATTTGTACCTTTTATTGCATTCATGAAATTGTCATAATATGCTTTATGATGTTTGCTATAATGAATTTCTACAGTAAGTTTATCAATGAAAGGTTCAAGGGCATCATAAGAATAAGGCAGTGGTTGAAATTCGAATTTGTTTTGTGAATTCATGGTAGTTTGGTTTTTAGAGTTATTGTTTGTTTGATCCTTTTTCATTTGATCTTTTGGAAGCTCTTGTGCTTGTGCAATAAAAGTGTATTGCAAACCAAGAAACCCGACGATCATTAATGCTACAACTAATTTTAGTTTACTCATTGTTTGTCCTCCTGATATTTGCCCAGAGGCAAAGCCTCCAGTAATTATTTTTATTAAAAGAGGATGAATCAGCTTACCGGACTTTCTGTTTGATTAACCAGATAATTCTCCATGCCCATTTGCTCAATCTGTGCACGTTGAATTTCAGCCCAATCGACATGACCTTCTTCCATTTTAAGTATCTTGGTAAGCAGGTCAACAGTGCCTTGATCATCAACTTCACGGGCGAGTTTGATTGCGTCATTATAAGCGCGTACAGCATCAAGTTCATCGCTATTGTCGTTATTGATCATTTCTGAAACAGTTTTACCAATCTTTATAGTATTAAGTTTGGATACCGTTGGCGAACCATCAAAAAAAATGATTCGCTCGATTAGCCACTCGGCATGGTGCATTTCATCCATTGCCTGTTTTCTGATAGCCATGTGAAGTTTACTGTAACCCCAGTTTTCGCACATTTCAGAATGCACCATGTACTGGTTTATGGCAGTGAGTTCATCTGCCAGAAGCGAATTCAAGACTGTAAGTAATTTTTTATTTCCTTTCATAGTAGTTCTTTTAAAATTTATAATAATAATTTTGATCGATTTTCCCTTTGTTGTGTTTCTGGTGTATCGTATACCTATATGATTTCCATTATGTGGGTTTTAACAATGAATTGAGAGAACGAAGTTAAGCAACTTTAACAGGATAAGTGATACATAACTTTTGAAAAGAGTTACATTATTTACACATTACAAATATATTCTAAACAACCCATTTAAGAGATAATTCTGTAGTAGATAACCGGTGCCTGCTTTCAACATAGGTTAAAAAGTAAATTAATAATTAAGTGCCGCATCCTTGTTGATCTTCAACAACAGGGCATCTATCCTGCTGGTAATCAGACGTTATTCCGTTTCTATCAGCATTTTCCCCTGATTTTTTCCGCTGAACAGGCCAAGGAATGCATCAGGTAATTTATCGAAACCATGAATAATAGTTTCCTTGTACTTAAGTCTTCCTTTATTTACCCATTGAGTCAAATGTGTGAAGGCATCTCCAAAACGGTCACTGTAATTACTGACAATAAAACCCTGCAAAAGAACACTTCGGGTCAGAAGTTTGGGCAATATACTAGGTCCTATTTGAGCCTCTGTATTGTTGTATTGAGAAATTTGTCCGCACAAAACAATTCTTGCATGAAAATTCAGGTTAGAAATAACTGCATCAGTAATTTCCCCACCAACATTATCATAATATACATCTACCCCCTTTGGACAAATAGCAGCAATAACATTCCTCATTGTCTTTGAGGTTTTATAGTTCACAGCATCATCAAACCTGAATTGCTCTTTTAATAACTTACATTTGTCATCTGAACCGGCAATACCAACCACATAAGCTCCCTGTATTTTGGCAATTTGTCCGGCTACAATACCTACGGCTCCAGCCGCACCAGATACTACAACGGTTTCTCCTGCTTTAGGTTTACCAATGTCCATCATACCAAAATAAGCTGTAAGACCCGGCATTCCGAGAATGCCCAGGTAATAGCTTGGTGGAGCTGACTGAGTATCAACCTTCCGAAGGTTTTCTACCTTTTCAATACAATATGTCGCCCATGGCAACATTCCAAATACAGTGTCACCTTCAATGAAAGATTTACTCCTGCTTTCAATAACCTTTGCTACTACGCCTCCTACAATAGGCTGATCAACCTGAAAAGATGGTGCATATGACTTTACATCATTCATTCGACCCCTCATATAAGGATCAACAGAAATAAACCAAGACTTCAGTAAAACTTCGCCCTCACTTATTTTATTCAGATCTTTTTCTTCAATTCTGAAATTTTCGAATGAAGGAAGACCATGAGGTCTTGATGCTAAAACAATTTGTCTGCTCTTCATATTCTATATTGATTACATAAAATGAAATTCATTTTTTGCCTTTTTTATTTCAATAGCGCTTATGAGTATATTACTGCATCAATTATTGTGACAGCTAACAAGATACTCCGTGATAAAGTAACTTTCATCAATTTACTTTGAATAATGCATAATTTTACTCCGTATATTTAATAACTTCGACCGGGCAGCTTTCTGCTGCTTCCTTTATTTTCTCCTCATAATCAGAGTAATTTACACCCTCAATTACGGTTGCTTCGTCTTTCAGCTTAAAAACTTCAGGACAAATATCTTCGCACAAACCACATACGGTGCAACCTTCTTCTATCCAAACTTTTTTTATTGCCATGATTTTTTAATTTTAATTTGATGCTTTGTTCACTCAAAATGCTTCTTTGATAATCAATTTTTCATCAACATGTAAATTTAATAGAATCTTTTCCACTGCATCCATCATTGGCGGAGGACCACATAGATAAAAATTTTTATTAAAGTCAGCTATATTTGCTTTAAGAAAATTTTCCGATATAAATCCATGTTCATATCCTCCCACCATTTCATCAGATAAAATATTGATGAAGTTTTTATCTAATATGCTTTCAAATTCATGCTTTAATATAATGTCATCTTTTGTCTTGTTTGCAAAAATGAGCTTGTTGTTGCCAATTTCATTTTTCGACCTGAGATATCTGAAGATGGAAATAAAAGGAGTTACACCTGCACCTCCGGCAATAAAAACTCCTTCGTTTTTATATGCAATTGCGCCAAAGACATCATGTAAAATCAATTCATCATTCTTTTTAAGTTGCAAAAGTTCATTGGTAACACCTTTATTCGATGGATATGTTTTGATTGTAAACTGAAGATAATCATCGTTCGGAAGACTAGTAAATGTAAAAGGTCTTTTTCCGTTCTGCCAACCATCTTTATTTATTGAGATTTCTGTGGCTTGCCCTGGAGTGAAGTCGAGCTGTTGTGGTTTTTCAGTAAAAATCTGAAGTACATCGCGGGTGATTTGTCTGATTGATTTAATTTTTACTTTTTGGTTTTCCATGGTAAATAAATTTTGTAAAGCAAAGATTGGAGTCTTTTTTGAAGTATAAATTAAGAACAAATTCCTCCCCCCTATTGTTCATTGTTAAAACGATTGCATAATATCTAAAGAGGCTTTGAGAAAGGGTGATATCACCTATTTTAACGCGCAAAATTGAAGATGAACAGATAGAAGATTATAAAAGACTCTTCTGGGAAAGACCTATTGTACTATATAAATCGTTTTTTTATTATATTGGTCCAAGTTGTATGTTTAGGTTATCTACTCACATAACTTACTACAACCTCTGATTTTTGCACAGAATATACTTTAAATCCCTTATTTTTCAGCATATCTATTATTGGAGCCGGGACAAATGGAGTTTGTAACTCAAATATTTCACCGGTTTGGAGTTGATAGGTTTGTTCAAGTATATCGTTCATTGGACTTTTTCCAGAATTTATAACAGGTATGGCATCAAAACGGATGGATACCTTTTCCTCATCAAACCATTTCGGGGGAATAGTGGACAAGTATTCTGAATCTGCTATATTACCGGTGAAAATATCCTGTCCCGTTTCTTTTCTGAGGCGGTTAACTATTTCATCAACCTTTAATCCGCCTATAACCGCTATCTGTTGCAATGAAGCAACACGGGCAACTGTTTTTCGTAATATTGGGTTTTTCAGCTTGGCAAAAGCCGGCGACAATTCCAATAACACACTTTCTAATTGCGGATAAACATCCAACAAATCACCCACTTTGGTTTTGGGTGATATTATTAGCTTTGTTTCAGTCATTACTATTACTTTTTAATATAAGACAAAAGACGTTGCTCCCCTTGTAGTGTGTGAAGGCTGGTTAAGTCTTGTGTAAATTCAATGGTTCCTATATATTCTCCATCTTTATCACGTAAAGCAAAATATTCGATATAGATAAAGCACCCCTGCATATTAATCCAGAAGGCAGCGATGTTTTCCTTTCCGTTCTTAAAATCGGACAAAATCTGTTCAACTACATGAACGCTTGATGGCGGGTGGCACATGCGCACATCCCGCCCAAGGATAGCCCTGTTACGGGTAAATATACGATTAGGTCCAAGGCTAAAAAATTTCACTTTATCGTCTTTATCTACGAAAGTAATATCAATAGGAAGCGTTTTAAACAAGGCTTCCATCTCATCTATACTAAAGTTACCGGTAGAGAGTTGTATGGAATTTTTGGTATTGTATATTATGTCTCCGGCAATAATTCCTTCGGGTTTCCATTCATCCTGTGGATCGTAGAGACAATATCCAAACTCCATAGTTTGCTGGTAAACAGCATACCAATCGTCATCAGAAAGCTTATCCATGCACATTGGCAGGAGGATTTCATCTTCTTTCATAATCATATCGGGAATTGCTCTTACTGCCGGATATAAAACCATTTCAGTAACTGTTTTAGCTTCTTCAACTGAGATGCTTTCTGGAACAGATACAACTTCGATAGCGGCTTTAAGTTTTTCCCTTATTTCATCGTGCTTACCCCACATCACTTTGGGTGGCCCGGTTATTTCGTACTTTTCAAGAAATGGAAACAAAAGGTATTCTTTACGTTTATAATGCTTGTCAACATCCATTAGCTCATTGAAACGTGAATGAAGTTTAAGGAACAACTCCTTAACCTGTCCTTCTTGTATGTAGGGAACCTGATCTAGCAATTGCTCTATAGCATCTACAACTTTTTCAAGTTCTCTGTTTTCTTTCTTGAAAGTATCAACTGGGTGTCCAGGGGGAACAGGTTTTGCCCCACTTTGGTCAATATGTCCATCGAGTACCATCGTGTGTATATCACAAAATTTCAGTACTTCTTCTTCGGGTAATCCTTCCGAAATCAGCTCTTGTTCTACTTCTACCACTTCATCGTAAGGGATATTCTTAAGAAGTTCTACCAAACGCTTACGTACCAAATCAGGTGCTTCGCCCTGGTGAATTTGCAAAATCATGTGTTTGAGAAGTTCTTTACGCTTCTGTGAGTTGTTTATTATCTCGCTCATAAAGATTTTATTAGTATAAATAAATTTAAGAATAAACTCAAAAATAATCCCAACTAAAAAGGACTTTTATACTCTTATATCCTGGCCAGTGCAAGAAAAACTCCATGTAATGATATAGTCACGAAAAGATACAGCATTCTTGCATTTTCTGGCTTCAAGTTAAAATAGCGATATTTGATGGAATTGTCCTTACAGGCTGCAAGGCAATCGCCGCAAAGCGTACAACTGAAATTAGGCTTTTTATTTCGAATATCTTGAATGTTCAAAGCATCATATTTACAAAAACTTGTACACTTCATGCACAGATTGCAGGAATTATCAATATACATCCTGAAAGGATTTACAGGCTTTAGTACATTCACTACCGTTCCGATAGGACAGTATAACACGCAATGAGCCATTTTGCCCTTTTTATGCGAATAATAAATCATGACAGCTATACCTAACAAACCAAACCCAACAGCAATAAGGGTAGCAATTAAAGTTGGCACATTAAACCAACGAAGCAAAAGCGTTACAGCAATTACCACCAATATAAGAGTTGATTTTATTGCTTTTTTGTTCTTAAAAACTTCCCTATCTGCCTTTCCCTTGGAAGCAATATTATCGAATGCGCCAAAATAACAAAGCTGGCTACACCAGGCGGGTCCCGTTAAAACTATCGTACTTAGAAATAAAATAGTCATCACAGACAATTGCCCTCTGTAAAGTGGCCCAGCCAATATCATCATAGGAATGGGCAGATGAAGTTTCCCGGTCATCAAAAACTTATCTACTCCCAATAAGCCTATAATAAGTTGGCTAAAAAACACAAAAGAAAAAATTGTCCAGGTAATTCTACGCCACTTGGGTACATTCAAAGGATTTTGCATTTTATAAGCAACAAACGCACCATAAAAAGCTATTACAGTTATTTCGAACCATCCTCCCCCGCTGACAAACCTTTCCAGTAGAATAATTGGACGGTCGTTCAACTTTAACTGCACTACAGTTAATAAGGAAAAGGTGAAGAGAAATACTCCTAAAGGTAATTTGTACTGTCCATCCTTTTGTTTATTGGATTTTTCATGAATTATAGCCATCCTAACAATATTTTTAAGGCAGAATTATCGACTTAGTGTATTTCTTAGCAAGTGATTGTATGGTTTCTGTGGAAACCAATTTGTCTATAGCATCCCTGATTGGGGCATATTGTTGGTGTAAAGGACATGGATTATTTGTGTCACAATTCCTTAGTCCGAATCCACATCCTGATAATATTTTGCCACCCTCAATGACTACAATTAAATCTTTAATCGGAAGATCTGGTTTATCATTATTAAAATAAAACCCTCCACCCTTCCCTTTCAGCGATTCAACAAACCCCTGTCTTGCCATTCGCTGCAAAATCTTTGCAGTAAAAAACGGAGGTGCGTCTATTTCTTTAGCGATTTCTGCTACCCCGGGTTTTCTACCACTCAGATTTTGAATTTGAATGTAAACCAGTCCCCTTAGTGCATATTCTGTCTCTTTATTGAACATAAATTTGATTGTCTTTAGCGCATTTTTGTTCTGACAAAGTTAATAAAATTTACTAAAATAACAAAAAGACCTTTTTGTCTTTTATATAAAAAATATATACATTTGCATCTGTAAATACTAACACCAATTTATATGTCAAAAAATAAAACGTACAACGAAATTACAATCGGTGAAATAGTTGCTGCCGATTTCAGAGCAGCCGAAATATTCAAAAAAGCAGACATTGATTTCTGTTGTGGAGGTAAAAAAAGTCTCGACAATGCCTGTAATGAGAAATCTATTGACCCCTCCTTGCTTGTGCAGCAATTAAAAGAACTTGAAAATGTACCGGTAAGTCAAACTCTAAGCTTTAACGATTGGGAATTAAGTTTCCTGGCAGATTATATTGTAAATACCCACCACAAGTTTGTTCTTAAATCGTTACCTGAATTGGTTTTTTACACACAAAAAATCGCCTCGGTGCATGGTTTACACCATCCGGAACTTATTGAGGTTGCTGACTTATTTGGAAAAATAAACGCCGAACTTTTACAGCATCTCAAAAAAGAGGAGGAAGTACTTTTTCCTTCAATCAAAGATGTTTTAAGTAGCAATTCATCTGAGGCTAAGGCTAACATTAAGACTGAAATTAGCCGAATGAGTGGCGAACATGAATTTGCCGGCGGAGCAATGGATAAAATTAACGAAATTACCTCAAACTACCTTGTTCCAGAAGATGGTTGCAATACTTATAGCGTAACTTTTCAACTTCTGCATCAATTTGAGGATAATTTGCATGTTCATGTGCATCTCGAAAATAACATACTTTATCCTAAGGCATTATCGCTTTAACAATTAACAAATTCAATAAAATATTATAACTTTCTAAAAATGAATACAGCTACAAAAAATTTAGAGAATGACCATATAAATATACTTCGGTTAATCGATGTCGTGGAGAGAATGATACTTGTCAAAAGCACGAATACGGAACACTTTGAAAAGACTGTTAACTTAATTAAGAGCTATGCTGATGGATTCCACCATGCCAAGGAAGAAAATCTTCTATTCCCAATGATGGTTAAAAAAGGTTATTCTATTGAACAAGGTCCAATCGCGGTAATGCTTCATGACCACGTTCAGGGTCGAAATTATGTTAAGGGTATGACTGACGGAATTAAAAGCTACAAAAAAGGTAACGAAGCTGCACTTGCTAAAATATATGAAAACATGCAGGGTTATATAATACTATTACGGAGCCACATTGCCAAAGAAAACGATGTACTATTCCGCATGGCCGACAATGCCCTTTCTGAAAATGATCAACAGGAACTATTGACAGCATTCGCAATTGTTGAAAAGAGCAATTTTTGCAGAGGGGTATTAAATGATTCTATTACAGCTATCGACAAACTCGAATCTGCATATAGAGAATTATAACCATATTATCGTTTATTAAAATTTAATAATTATGACAACAAAAAAACTCTGGCTTGGCTTTTTAGCAGTAATGACCATTTCGTTTTCCGTTTTACTTTACTATGGTTACGAAATATACCGTCAGGCTCCGCCTATTCCCGACAAGGTAGTAACTGCGGATGGTTCGGTACTTTTTACAGGTCAGGATATTAAAGACGGACAAAATGTATGGCAATCAATGGGTGGTCAGGAAATGGGCACTGTTTGGGGGCATGGCGCCTACCAGGCTCCCGATTGGAGCGCAGACTGGCTGCATAAAGAAGCAGTGTTTATTCTTGAGAAACTCGCTATGCAAACCGACAATTTGCCCTTTGAAAAGATCACTGATGAGCGAAAAGCATCCCTTAAAATTCGCCTCCAAAAAGATTTACGTGCAAACACTTACAACGCTGATAATAAAATACTCACTGTATCGAACCTCAGAGCTGAAGCTATTGCCGACAATAGTAAATTTTACGGTGGTTTATTTACCAACGATCCTTCGCTAGCTGGTTTGCGTGATGCATATAGCATTCCTGAAAATTCGCTTAAAGACCCCGAACGTGTTCGTAAGTTAAATGCCTTCTTCTTCTGGATATCGTGGGCTTGCGTTACCCAGCGTCCGGGACAGGCTATTACTTATACCAACAACTGGCCTGCTGACGAATTGGTCGCCAACAAACCCAACGGTTCGTTATTGCTATGGACTGGTTTTAGCGTTATTATACTTTTAGCAGGTATTGGTCTGATGGTTTGGTATTATGCCAGACGTCGAGAGCTAGCGGCAGATGTCGTACCAGTTAGCTTCTCTTTAAAAAACGAAAAGCAGACTCCTTCGCAGAAAGCTACAGTAAAATATTTCTGGATTGTTTCGGCACTCCTATTGGTTCAGGTTATTATGGGCGTACAGCTCACTACGGCGTTGAAGGACAGGCATTTTATGGAATCCCGCTATCTGAATGGCTACCTTACTCTGTCTCCCGTACATGGCATATACAAATAGCCATTTTTTGGATTGCTACATCGTGGCTGGCTACAGGTTTATATTACGCTCCTGCCATCTCAGGTATTGAACCAAAATTTCAACGCATGGGTGTTAACTTCTTATTCTTTGCGCTTTTGGTTATTGTAATAGGTTCATTAGCTGGTCAATGGATGGGCGTAATGCAAAAAATGGGATTAATTCAAAACTTCTGGTTTGGACATCAGGGGTATGAATATGTCGATTTAGGTCGCTTTTGGCAATTATTTCTATTTATAGGTTTGGTAATCTGGCTATTATTGATGGGACGTGCCATCTGGCCAGCTTTAAAACAAAAATCGGAAAGCCGAAGTTTGCTCATCTTATTCCTTATCTCAACAATTGCTATTGCTGCTTTTTATGGCGCAGGTCTTATGTGGGGTCGACAAACCAATCTGGCTGTCGCCGAATACTGGCGCTAGTGGGTAGTTCATCTTTGGGTGGAAGGATTTTTTGAAGTGTTTGCAGCTGTTGTTGTTGCATTCCTATTTGTCCGTTTACAGATTATAAAGGCTGCAACTGCTACTACAGCTGTGTTGTTCTCCACAATTGTATTCTTAGCAGGTGGCATTTTAGGTACTTTCCACCACTTGTATTTTACCGGAACACCTACTGCGATAATGGCATTGGGTGCTACCTTTAGTGCACTCGAAGTTGTGCCTTTGGTATTAATGGGTTTCGAAGCATTTGATAATCTCAAAGTAAGCCGTAGCAATGAATGGATAAAAGATTATAAATGGCCAATTTATTGTTTCATTGCCGTTGCTTTTTGGAATCTTGTCGGAGCAGGTATTTTTGGGTTCCTTATTAACCCTCCTATAGCCCTTTATTACATGCAAGGGCTAAACACAACTCCTGTTCATGGACATACCGCTTTATTTGGGGTTTATGGAATGCTCGGTATTGGACTAATGCTTTTTGTATTGCGCGACATGAACAAAGATGTGGTTTGGAAGGATAAATGGATAAAATTTGCTTTTTGGAGCATAAACATAGGGCTTGCTGCTATGGTATTTATTAGCGTATTACCGATTGGGTTGGCTCAAACTGTTGCCAGTGTTCAGGATGGCTTGTGGTATGCACGCTCAGCCGAATTTTTGCGTCAACCTTACCTCGTTACTTTTAAATGGTTACGTGTAATTGGCGATACAATCTTTGCAGCCGGAACAATTTCATTGGTTTGGTTCATCTTCGGTCTGAAAGGTGGTTGGAGTATTAATAAAAAATAAGTAAACTGAATATCTCATTGAATTAATTATGATACACGAAGTTTTACAAAAAATGATTGAATATTTCGGGAACGATGTTAGCCGTATAAACCACGCATTAAAAGTATATGGCTTTGCAAGCACCATTTGTCGTTCAGAAAAACTTAACCAAAATGAAATTGATATTACTGAAATAGCGGCCATCTTGCACGATATAGGAATCCCTGAAGCTGAACGAAAATACAAATCTTGTATAGGAAAATACCAGGAAAAAGAAGGTCCACCTATTGCCCGCAAATTACTTGCAGAATGTAGTATCACCTTCGATTTAGTGGAAAGGATTTGCTATTTAATTGGCAATCACCACACCTACACAAAAATAGATGGTACTGATTTTCAGATACTGGTAGAAGCCGATTTTCTTGTAAATATTTATGAAGATGAAATGGACGAAAGTAAAGTTGAAAGCATTCGTAATAAATACTTTAAAACAAAAACAGGTTTGAATATTTTAGATATGGCTTATCGAAATCCATCACAGGCTCAATTTAAGCAATTAGACTAATGTAAACGCTTCCCACATGCAGTAAAAATCCCCGCCTTTCATACTTCAGGGCTTGCATGGTATTTTTACTGCATTCCCTATTTCCAGTCTCTTCTGTTGTTTTTTTCTGTCACACTTTTTGCAATGCCCTTGCGCTGTAGCACATTGCAACCTGCTTTAGCAGCTCACGAACACCTTTGAAATAAATTATACCTGTGAGTAATCCTCATTGCGTTGCACTCCATTGCGGTTGCAAAGAGCTACGCCAACTCATATAAGCAAAAAGTCGCTTCACTCCAACCACCACCAGAGCCTGTCCCGAGGTATCGAGGGATTTCGCTTGTGCCAGAAAAAAACAACCCTAAGCTATTTAACATAACAGCTTCTTATAGTACAGCCCCTGCAAATCCACCCACAAACCAAAGTTGTCCTATAAGTCAATTATGTTAAATAGTCGCGCATCCCTCCCGCTCTACGATAGCCAATGTTATGGTTTTGTCATGGTTTTTGTGCCGGTTATTGTGAAACGGCTGCCATCCCTGCAAAATATCTGAACAAAGCCTCCGTGATGCAAAGCAGCAAGCAGCAAGGGTTTAAATTATATTAGAGGTTCATTCACTTCACCACTAATTATTTTATTAAAGAGGTTTTGCAGCTTGCTGCTTTGCGCTAATCCTGTTTTGTTCGATATTTTCAACCTAGTATATCGTTCTCTAAATAACATATCATAATATCTGTAACTCTTCCATTTTGTACTTCCATCTGAAGATTACCGGTTCACTATTAATTTCTTCGATTCCCTGGTAGATTCGACGCATCAACTCAGTCTTGCTGTCCACTCTGATCTGTCGTAGAAAAGATCGGGCCACTTTACTGAAAAACATCTCTATCATGTTTAACCAGGAACCGTGCTTGGGAGTAAACACGAACTCAAACCTGGATGGTTTTGAGAGCAAATATTTTTGCGTTTCTTTTGATACATGGGCTGAATGATTATCAAGAATAATTCGTATCTTCCAATCTGCCGGATACTCCTTGTCCACTTTGTCAAGGAACATGATAAATTCTTTGCTTCTGTGTCTTTCATTAACCAGAGGGATAATTTTCCCGGTATGTAAGTCAATTCCGGCAAGCA